>ERZ1740072.342-NODE-342-length-19373-cov-5.881509_pt1 | contig 19373 bp, 20 predicted proteins | sample MGYA00581733_ERZ1740072 | MGnify/ENA primary metagenome ERZ1740072 (study PRJEB43018, sample SAMN04849741) | marine metagenome | isolation source: floating plastic debris | place: Pacific Ocean | collected 2008-08-30 | study: EMG produced TPA metagenomics assembly...
GCGCAAAGCATCTGCAGATTGATCTGGATGGGGTTGATGCGTTGGACACAAGCGGCGCGTGGCTGATCGCCACGCTGATGGCGCGTCTTGAGGCCGAAGGCGTCACTGTCGAGATCCTTGACACATCGACCAACCGCAAGGCTTTGGTGGACACGGTGCGCGCAGCACTCCCCGATCAGGAGGGGGTCGAAGACCTGCCACGCGGGTTTGTCCCATGGTTGGCCAGTATGGGGGCGGCGGTTGCCGGTGTCGGAGGTGCGCTGGTGTCTCTGCTGAGCTTTGTCGGTGAGGTGCTGTCGCGCTTTGCTTACGGAGTGGTACGCCCGTGGCGGTGGCGCACGGCGGCCCTTGTCAGCCAGATGCAGGAGGTTGGGTTTAACGCGATCCCCATCGTCGTTTTGATGAGCTTTCTGATCGGGGTGGTTCTGTCCTTTCAGGGCGCGTCGCAGCTGCGTCAGTTTGGAGCTGAGGTTTTTGTGGTCGATCTGATCGCCATTTCGATCCTGCGCGAACTTGGCATCCTATTGACGTCAATCATCGTCGCAGGCCGCTCCGGCTCGGCCTTTACCGCTTCGATCGGTTCGATGAAGGTGCGCGAGGAACTGGATGCCATGCGCACCCTAGGGCTTGATCCCATCGAGGTATTGGTGCTGCCTCGCGTGATTGCGCTGATCATTATGCTGCCGATCCTCGGTTTCATCGCCAATATCTCGGGCTTGTTCGGGGGGGCGTTGATGAGTTGGATTGATCTGGGTGTCAGTCCCAGCATGTTCGTGACACGCTTGCAGGAGAACACGGACGTCTGGCACCTGGCCATCGGGATGATCAAAGCGCCGTTTTTTGCCGCCATCATCGGGATCGTGGCGTGCTGGCAAGCGTTGCAGGTCAAAGGCTCTGCCGAAAGTGTGGGGCGTCGCACGACGACCTCTGTCGTGCAGGCGATCTTCCTTGTGATCGTGGCGGACGCCGTTTTCTCGATCTTTTTCGCGGAGTTGGGGGTATGAGCGAGAGCCCGGCCACCCGAAACGACCGCGAGGCAGTGATCACGGTGCGGGGTCTCAGGACACAGTTTGGCCCACAGGTGGTGCACGAAAATCTGGACCTTGATGTCTGGAAGGGCGAGGTGCTGGGCGTCGTCGGAGGCTCGGGCACCGGCAAGTCGGTGTTGCTGCGCACGATTGTCGGGCTGAACACGCCTGCGGCCGGGTCGATCAACGTTCTGGGAACAGATGTGCTGCACGGCGATCGCGAGGACCGCCTAAGGGCTGAACAAAGCTGGGGCGTGGCCTTTCAGGACGGAGCGCTGTTTTCCTCACTCACCGTTCTGCAAAACGTCATGGCCCCGATGAGAGAACATCTGAGCCTCAGCCCCGCGTTGATGAAAGAATTGGGGCAACTCAAGATCAGCATGGCAGGCCTGCCCTCTTTGGCGTGTGGCAAGCTGCCGTCTGAACTGTCCGGCGGCATGCGGAAACGCGCGGCTCTGGCACGTGCTCTGGCGCTAGATCCGCAAATCGTGTTTCTGGACGAACCGACCGCAGGCCTCGACCCCATCGGGGCGGCGGCGTACGATGAGTTGATCAACGAACTCAAGCGGTCGCTGGGGCTGACGGTGTTTATGGTGACCCATGATCTCGACTCCCTTTATGCGATCTGCGACAGAATTGCGGTACTGGCGGAAAAGCGCGTGCTGTTTGAAGGGCCGATTGAGGGAATGACAGAGATCGACCACCCTTGGGTGCAAGAATATTTCACCGGCCCGCGTGCGCGTGCGGCCCAGGCAAAGACCTAATAGGAAGCGGCCCGAGGCAAAGGAAACCAAAGCCAACTTTGTTCTGATCGGGCTGTTCAACCTTGCCGGAATCGTGGGTGCGCTGGGTCTTTTGTTGTGGTTGGCCAAGGTTCAGGTGGATCGCCAGTATTCCTATTACGACATTCTATTTGAAGATGTGTCAGGATTGGGCGCGGCCAGTGACGTGCGCTACAACGGCCTTCCTGTGGGGCAGGTGGTTGATCTGGCGTTGGACGACGGTGACTCGTCCCAGGTACGTGTGAAGATCGAGATTTCTGCGGACACCCCAGTGAACACCGAAACCGTCGCCAAGTTGCAATCTCAGGGGGTGACTGGCGTCAGCTTTGTTGGCCTGTCGGGTGGATCTGCCGCCTCAACGCCATTGCCTAACAACAGCGAAATCCCGTCAGAGCGTACGGCTTTGCAAACAGTGTTTGAGGGGGCGCCGGTGGTTTTGGACCGGGCGATAGAACTGCTGGAAAACGTCAATGACGTGTTTGATTCAGCAAACAAAGATGCGGTTTCGTCGCTGCTGGAAAACCTGTCTTCTGCCTCGGCGCGCATTGATACGGTGTTGGAGGATTTTGAGTCGTTGTCTGGTGATCTGGGGTCTGCTGCGCGCGAAATTGCCGCGTTCACGGATCGGCTGGATGCACTGGCGGATACCGCTGATGTTACGTTGACGACGGCTACTGGAGCATTGGAAACCGCCAACGAAACTGTGACCCGCGTAGGCGATTTGACAACAGAGCAACTGGTGCCTCTGGCCGAAGACTTGCGCACCGCCAGCCAGACGGCCAATCGCGTGATCGATGATGTGGGTGGGCAGGCGAGTGTGATTGCCGGGCGGATTGATGAGTTGACCGTGCGCGGCAACGCTGTTCTGGAGGATGCGGGCGAAACGCTGGCCACGGCCAATCAGGCATTTGCCTCTGCCAACACGGCTATTGAGGGGATCACCGAGTTCACGAGCACGAACCTTGTGCCTTTGTCAGATGATCTGCGCACCACAACCCAGACGGCCAATCGTGTCATCTCCGAAACAGGAACGGAGGTTAAGCGGATTGCGGGGCGCGTGGACGAACTTGCAGATCGCGGCGGACAGGCTGTGGATGCTGCTGTTGTAGCATTGGATGACGCTCAGCAATCGATCCGGGATGCGCGCACCACTGTGGCGCGGGCGAACACCTACATCGACGAACAGTTGACGCCGCTGACCGGCGATCTGCGCACCACGACCCAGACTGCAAACCGTGTGATCGATGAGGTGGGGGCCAAAGCATCAGTCGTTGCAGACCGGTTCATCACTTTTGCGGATGATGGTACTGCGTTGATCGCGACGGCGGATGAGACCTTTAACAACGCGGATATCACTTTGGCGGCGATCTATACTGCGATGGAGGACGCGTCGGTCACGTTGGCTTCGGCAAATTCGACCTTTGAGATGGCCAACCGCATTATCGAGAATGATATCGACAAGATAATCGCCGAGGTGCGGGGTGCGACAGTGGCCTTTACCACAACGATCAACAAGACGGCCGCCAGCATCGATACGGTCACCGAGCAGGTTCTTGCCGCATCCACATCAGCTGCCAATCTGACGGCATCACTGGAAGAAGTGATCAGCAACAACCAGCGCCAACTCACTGATTTCGTGCGGCTGGGCTTGCCTTCGCTGCTTAAATTTACCGATGAAGCGCGCAGTCTGGTGAGCAATATCGATCGTCTGGTCAATCGGATCGAGCGCGACCCGGCCCGCTTTTTGCTAGGCACTCAAAACTCAAGGTTCAGCCGATGAAGACGTTTTCCAAACCCTGGCCTTTCGCTTTCATCCTTCTGACGGTGATGCCCGGTTGTGCTGCGTTGTCCGGTTTGAGTGCGGCGAGTACGCCAAACGAATTGTATGTTTTGACACCGAAAAGCACGTTTGCTTCAAATCTGCCAAAGTTGCGGTATCAGATTGCAGTGGAAGAGCCGACAGCAACCGCATCCGTCGATACCGATCAGATCGCGGTCCAACCGACCCCGCTGCGCGTCCAGTATCTGCCTGAAGCGCGCTGGGTGGATCGGGCCCCGTTGATTGTACAATCCCTCATGATCGAGAGTTTTGAGAACTCTGGCCGTGTACCTGCGGTGGGCAGTTCGGCCATTGGCTTGCGCGCCGATTTCCTGATTGTCACGGACATTCGCGAGTTTCAGGCCATCGTGCCAACGAACAACCCGGATGCGCCTTTGGACATCGATGTACGCCTGAACATCAAGGTGATTGATGCCTTTTCCGATCGGATCATCGCGTCCCGTTCGTTTGAAGAGTTCGCCCAGTCTGAAACGGATCAGGCCAGCGACGTGGCCGTTGCCTTTGACAACGCGCTTGGGGATACGTTGCGTGATGCCGTGGAATGGAGCATCCGTTCAATCGCGTCGTACGGGCCGCCGCGGTTCTGAGCGTCAGGCGCTGACGCCCGCGCTTGCGAGTAACTGCACGCCGTTGATTTTCCACCCGTTCTCGGTTTCGAGCATCCGGTAGTCCAGCACGTGGACCTGACCTTTGGCGTCTACGATCTGCACCTTCTGCCAATAGCTGCCGTTTTCCTGCCGTAGCTCAAGATAGGTCACTTCGGCAGGGCGCCAGACCATCGGATAGCCTTGGGTCACCATACGTCCAAAGTTCTCGGGCGTGCGAAAGATGCCGCGGATATTGGGCGACGCGAATTCAAACGCTTCCGCGAAATTGTCCGCCTTGAACGCGTCGATCTGATCGCTGATCACGCCTTCAATCTCTGTGCCTTGAGCCCAAGCTGCGCCAGTCATGCTGATCGCCAGAGCCGCTCCGATTATCCAGTTATGCATCGCAAATCTCCTTGCTCATGCAAAGATACTAGTGCGCGATCAACGCGGGCCAAGTCTGCCGGAGTTAGGTGACGAGTTCTCCGGCCAAAGCCTGGTCGATCAACGCGATGGTTTCGTCCAAGCCATAAAGCGCGATAAACCCGCCAAAACGCGGCCCTTGGCTTGCGCCGAGCAGAACTTCGTAGAGGGCGGTGAACCAACCGCGCAGAGGGTCGAACCGATCACGTCCTACGGCGTAGACCACCGATTGCAACGCCTCATCATCCTTGGCTCCGTCATAGGCGGCCAATTCAGCGCGCAGGGCCTCGAGCGCTTCACGTTCGGGGTCGGTCGGCAGGCGGTAGGTTTTCGTCGGTTTCACAAAGTCGTTGTAGTAGCGCACCGCAAAACCAACGGCCTGATCCATGCCCGGATTGGTTTCGGGGCCCGTGCCAGGTGCGTATCGCTGGATAAAGCCCCAGAGTGTCTCCTTGGTTTCCGCGCTGCTGACCGAGGCGAGGTTGAGCAGCATCGAGAACGGCACCACCATGTCACTGGCAGGCACGTCACCCCCGTGAATGTGCCAGACCGGGTTGTTGAGCCGCTGTGTGTCGTCCTGCCCCACATAGGCGCGCAGTTGTTGGTGATATTCGTCCACGGCCTTTGGGATCACGTCGAAATACATGCGCTTGGCCGTCTTCGGTTTTTGATACATGAAGTAGGACAGGCTCTCGGTGCTGGCATAGGTCAGCCATTGATCGATGCTGATTCCGTTGCCGGACGACTTTGAAATCTTCTGTCCCTTGTCGTCGAGGAAAAGCTCGTAGCTGTAGTGCTCGGGCGGGCGCGCGCCGAGTGTTCGGCAGATCGCGTCATAGATCTTTTCGTTGGTGGCGTGTTCTTTGCCATACATCTCGAAATCGACACCAAGTGCCGCCCAACGAGCGCCAAAGTCGGGTTTCCACTGGAGTTTAACGTTGCCGCCGGTGACAGGCAGTGTCCATTCCTTGCCCGTCTCATCATCGAAGGTCACGGTGCCATTCACCGCATCCACATGCTTCATCGGGACATACATGACCCGGCGGCTTTCAGGGTGCAGCGGCAGGAAAATCGAATAGGTTTGCTGACGTTCTTCGCGCAGAGACTTCAGCATGATCTTCATCAGATCATCGTATTTTTCCGCGCATTTCAGCAGAATCTCGTCAAACTGCCCGGATGCGTAGAAGTCGCGGGCCGAGACGAATTCGTAGTCAAATCCGAACGTGTCGAGGAATCGCCGCAACATGGCGTTGTTGTGGTGCCCAAAGCTTTCATGCGTGCCGAATGGGTCTGGTACGTCCGTAAGCGGGCGCTGCAAATGCTGCTCGAGACGTTCTGGATTGGGCACGTTTCCGGGCACTTTGCGCAGTCCATCCAGATCGTCCGAAAAGCAGATCAGCTTGGTCGGGATGTCCGAGATCATCTCGAACGCGCGACGCACCATAGTTGTCCGCAGAACCTCGCCGAAAGTGCCGATATGCGGCAAGCCAGATGGGCCATAGCCGGTTTCAAACAGGACATATCCTTTTTCAGGCGGCGCTTTTGCATAGCGTTTGAGCACTTTGCGCGCTTCCTCAAACGGCCATGCTTTGCTCGTCATCGCACTGTCACGCATACTCGACATAAGGTAGTGTCCTAATTGATGCCGACCCGCCCGATGCGGGGGCCAATGTGACGCGCCCTAAGGACTGCATCATTCCGCCGCTACCTATTGCGAGGGGCAGCAGGCGTCAATATTGAGGGGGCGTGTGAGTGGAAAGGAATACCAATGTCTGAGACCGAACAGCTGAGCCTGACGCCGCAGGATGCGCTCGTGGCAATGATGATCGCAATTTCGGCCTCGGATGAGGACATCCGCACCGCAGAACTGGTCAAGATCAACGCAGCAGTGAACCACCTGCCGATATTTGCCTCTTACGATCTGGATCGGATGAATGGGGTGGCTCAGACCGTGTTTGACCTGTTTGAGCAGGAAGACGGATTGGATGCTCTGTTTGGGTTGGTGCGAGAAGCGTTGCCGGAGCCTCTCTACGAGACAGCCTATGCGTTGGCTTGCGACGTAGCCGCGGCAGACGGAACGCTTGAAGAAACCGAACTGCGCTTGCTGGAAGAGATGCGGTATGAACTCAACATTGATCGCCTGCACGCGGCTGCGATCGAACGTGGTGCAAGGGCGCGGCATTTGACAGTTTGAGGGTATCCAAACTGTGCGACTGGCGCAGTACGATGCCACTCTAACGCCATCAGGGATGAGAGTTTCAGCGACGGTCCGACGCTTGACGAACGCGTCGGTGTACATGATCTTCAACCTTGACGTTAGGTGAGGTTCGCGCTGGATGCCATCAAGAGATGAACTGATTGACACGTTGAACTGGACGACTGAGCGGCTTTCAAATCGCGTTTGGTCGGTATCGCTTGGCGTGCTGGCGACGACTTTTGCCTACATCGTTGAAAGCTCGAGATCAGATGGAGAGCCTTTCCTGCTTCCGGCACAGGTGGCAGGGCCCGCCGCACTTGCCTTGCTCGCTCTGCTTTGTGATCTGTTGCAGTACTATGTGGCGCAACGTCAGGAAATCGCACTGCTTAAACAGATGAAAGCTGATGGGTCAGACGCGCTTCCATACCCGAAGGACCTGCGCTACCGATTGCGAGCAATCTTTTACAATGCAAAAATTGCGCTGGCCATTTTTGCGGTTGGCTGGCTGGTCACCGTTTCTGCGGTCCGGACGGGGATGCTGCTGTGAGGTGGCCGGCGATCATTGTCACTCTGGGCCCGATGCTGCGGTGGTCGCCGAACGCCGTGCCGAGGACGTAAAAGATCCGGCGCTGTCACTTGAGCCCGGCACGCGTGCATTTGCGATCACCGTCGATGTATCTGCAGGAGTTAGTGGATTTCTACGTCCTGGTGATCGCGTTGACATCTATTGGACTGGTCCCGTGCCAGGTAGTGACCCGGAAAACGCCACTACCATAACCCGTCTTGTTCTAACCACTGCCGAGATGCTGGCATTGGGTGAAGTGGAACGGTCCGATGCAAACACAGTCTGGGTTCCGCGCGCGGTGACCGTACAGGTTTCCCCCCAAGAGGTTGCACAGCATGCGCAGGCACAGGCTACGGGCCGGCTTTCGTTGGCGCTCGTTGGTTCTGCTGATGATGAACAGTTGGGCGCTGTTGAGCTGAACCAAAAAGATTTGTTGGGAATCGAGGAGCCGGGAGTTCGCCCGCCATTTGATGAACAGACCTGCACCATGCGCACTCGCCGCGGGACGGAAATCATTGATGTGCCAATACCTTGTGGACCGGGCAATCGTGAAAATGCTGGCGACTGGCCCGGTCCAAGGATCGATTGAGTATGACATGCTTCCCGCTTTTAAGGTGTCCGGACTGACGCCGGTCGTTGTTGCCAGCATGGCTTTGGCAACGCACGCACCTCCCACTGCGCGTTAACTATCCATTGATACTTCCCCATGCCGAACAGGCCGGAGCCCCGGCCTCTGAGGGAAAGGGATTTTTAGATGAACAAGGCGATCACTGATGGCGTGCTGCTGATGCCGCCGGCCTTTGCGGACGGATTGGATGTTTGGTCAAGCGGGAATGGAACGCCGGGGTCAGATACGTATCTGAATGCTGCGAACGCCGCCTTTGTTGTCGCGGACCAGGACTTTGGTGGGTGTCTTGAATTGCAGAAGGTGAGTAGCACAACCCGTGTCCATTACATGGGCCAGACGCAATTGGCGCCCGGGTGCTATCTGCGGATCACAGCGCGAGTTAAAGCCATCAGCGGTAATTTCCCTGCGGTGCGAATTTCGGGCTACGCGGCGCGCGCAGATGGGTCGCAAGTGACCGAAGTCCCCATCAGCACGAGTGCCCAAGTCCTTTCCAGTTATGGGGACGTCGTGGAAGTTTCGGCAATCGTTGGTGCCGGAAACCGGAATGGCGTCGATCTGGTGTGGGGACCTGAACCAGTTTACGGCCACTTCGGCATCAGTCTTACAGGCGCCAATGGCGGGATCGTGCGCATTGATGACATCGAGATCGAAGACATTACCTCGGTTTTTCTGCGCGACATCGTATCCACGGTAGACGTCCGCGACTTTGGTGCGGTGGGCGACGGTGTCACAGATGACAGTGATGCATTTGACGCAGCGAACGCCGCGGCGGACGGGCGCACCATCTTGGTTCCGTCTGGAACATTTCGGTTGGAAAAGGACGTAGCTCTTGACCACATCGCGAAGTTTGAGGGTACGCTGAGCATGCCTGTCGACAAGATGCTGCTGTTGCGCAAGAACTATGATTTGCCTGCATATATCGAGGCCTTTGAAGATGAGGGCCTCGCCTTTCGCAAGGCTTTTCAGGCGCTGCTGAACAGTTCGGATCACGACAGTCTGGATATGTGTGGGCGTCGGGTGCAGGTGGACGGCCCCATCGACATGCAGGCAGCGGTGCCAAACCGAGACCAGTTCAACACGCGCCGCGTCATCCGGAACGGTCAGATTGAGGCCGTTGGGGATGGCAACTGGGATACCGTGGTCGCGACCAGTCAGGCGACCTACTCCACATCCAATGCCCGGACGCTGACCAACGTGACAAACGCCGCCAACATCGCAGTCGTCTCATTAGTAGAAGGCTTTGGGGTGGGCCGAGAAAACAAAGTCCGAGAGGTCAATGTCGCCGCTGAAGAAATCACGCTGAACGCTCCGATCTATGACGCAGTCGGGACGCAGACTTATACGTTCAGTCGCTTCAAGTACCTGATTGATCTAAGCGGCTTTTCCAAGCTGTCCAAGTTCAACATGTCCAACATCGAGTTCCAGTGTAACAACAAGACCAGTGGTATTCTGCTGGCCCCTGCGGGCCCCACATTCGAGTTGCAGGAGTGCTTTATCAGTCGCCCGAAGGATCGTGGCCTCACTTCGATCGGGGGAGGCTGTCAGGGGATTCTGATTGACCGCTGCCAGTTCCTCTCTGCTGAAGAAAGCGCCACGGTCGAAGAGCGCACGACAATCGCCCTGAATGTCAATTCCAACGACGCAAAAGTGCGCGACTGCCGCGCTACTCAATTCCGGCATTTTATGTGCATGGCAGGCCAGAACCATCTGATCATGGGCAACCATTTCTTTCAGGGCGACGGCATTCCTGGTGGGGTGCGCACAGCGGGCATTGTCTTGCAGGACAATTTTACCGCCAGTGTGATCAGTGGCAATTACATCGACAACTGTTTCGTTGAGTGGACCAACGAGCGTGACCCGACACCCCAGTTTTCTACTGGGTTTTCGTTCAGCTCGTTCAGCCTGACGGACAATGTTTTTCTGGCCAGTGATGTCGCGGATTGGTTCAGCTATCTGGTGGTCAAGCCGCATGGCAGCGGCCATTTTCTGAACGGCGTGTCTGTAACGGGTAACCGTTTCCGGTCGATCAACGGGAGCATGACGCGGGCCGAGAGGGTGGACACGAGCTTTGCCGATCTTGATCACGACCGGAACCGGTCTGTGTATTTCGAGGGTAATTCGTATCACAACGTCCAAGAGCAAGCATCCAATCCGCTGGTTGTTGCTCACGATCAGAACACCAACGCCAAGATCTGGACGATTGGTACGAACAAACAGCTGCCTTTCGAAAGCTATTGCCAGTTTGTGGACGCAGTCGCGTTGGTCGGTGACATTCGAAACACGTCAAACGCGCGCGTGTTCGAAAATCCCGTGGGCAAAGGCCGCATTGGAGCAAACGAAGATGAGTTCACACTTGAATTTGCATCTGAAGTCCGTGGCCAAATCCGAGCGACCGTGCGTATGGACAAGGACTGATCGAATAGGCCGGGCGGGCCAATCAACTTGCCCGGCCTTCAAAACGTGCGCCACAGACCAAGTCTGAGGGCGAGAATGCCATCCTCTTTTTCAAGGCCAAAGTGATATCGGGTTGGCCCATCCTCGTTAGGTCGCCAGATCACCGACGGTGCCAGGGTGATTGAGGTTTCAGTTTCTGTCTGGCTTGCGAACACTTGCATCATCATCTGGAACCGCGGCGATATGCTCAGCCCGACGGTACTGTCCAGTTTGTAGGTTGTGATATGGTTGTCCACCTCCCATTCGGCGGCACTGTCCAGTGCAATCCAGCCAAACTTGTCCCAAAGGGTAAAACCGCGCCCATAGCTGAACCCTGCACGCAAAAGGGCGGAGCGATCCGACCCCAAAGTGCTGCCTGCCCCTATCTCATAAGCCAGTTTGAAAGCCCGGTTACCGGTGGGGACAGGTTTGCGGGCAAAAACGTAACCGGTGCTATCCGCGATACGCATATCAATCATATCAACGTCAATTTTCAGGCCCAGGGTCAGCTTGGGTCGCAAGCCATGTTCAACATAGAGTGAGCCACCCATTTGCTGTTCTTCATCGATAGTGGTGCTGAACGACAGGAAAGTAGTGCCCACGTCGCGCATCCACGCGCCGGCGCAGGCGGGCACTGGCATGGACAAAGCGGCAAGCAGCAAGAGCAGGCGCATCGATATGCGCTCCAAAAATGGTTAATCAAACCTGACTTGGCCGTATCATGGTTAATATTCGGTTATGATCGCCTCGTCTTGCGTCACAGGCGGATTAACTGTGGCGCATGGAATTGATAATTGAAAATGTGCAGTCCTATCCGCGTCCACCCGCGCTGGAACCGGTGCCACAGCGTATCCGCGTGGTCTTGGGCGGAGAGGTAATTGTCGACACCCCGGCCGCTTTTCGTGTCCTCGAGACTCATCATGCACCAAGCTACTATTTCCCGCTTTCCGATGTGTCGGGGGTGCTGTCGCGCGGTGCGGGCACGTCGTTTTGCGAGTGGAAGGGGCACGCAACCTATTGGACGCTCACGGCCGGTGGGGTCGTCGCTGAGAATGCAGCGTGGAGCTATCCCAACCCATCGCGCCGTTTTGCCGCCCTCAGAGACCACCTCGCGATTTACGCGGGGCAGGTGGATGCATGTTTTGTGGGGGATTTGCAGGTTGTGCCGCAGCCGGGTGACTTTTACGGAGGCTGGGTCACGCCGAACCTGACCGGGGAGATCAAAGGTGCGCCTGGCACGCGGCATTGGTGATACCCAGTTGTGCGGATGACTTGCCAGCCTTGGGCACCTATCTGACCTTCAGTTAGATAGGAGATGACCCATGCTATGTCCGATTGATGGAACCGAACTCGTAATCACTGACCGTTCTGGTGTGGAGATTGACTACTGTCCGTCTTGTCGTGGGGTCTGGTTGGATCGAGGCGAATTGGACAAGATCATCGAGCGGGCCGCGGCCTTCAGTGCACCTCCTCCTCCGCCTCAACGAAACATGCCCAAGCAAGAGCATCGTGACGACAGGCGGGGTGGTCGCAAGAAGAAGGGCGGTATGGCCGACCTCCTGGGAGATATCTTTGATTTTTAGGCGACCCGGCTCAGCAACAACATGGCCAGCAGAGCGCAGACAAGCCCGGCATACTCGCGGGCGTGCAGCGTTTCGCCGAACCAGACCGCGCCAATAAAGGCCAGCGCCAGTAGCGTGATCATCGAATAGGCAACGCCGGCTTGTACCAGGGTGACATGGTGCATGGCGTAAAACCAGAAAAGGGCTGAAACGCCATAGAGCACACAGCCTGCAAGTACGAGACCGGACCAGACGGGCTGGTTGCCGTCCGCTGCAAACTTGATGGCAGTGTCGCCAACAATCACAACGATTGCGGTGATGAAGGCAAAGCCGAAGCCGAATAATAAATGGGTCATGAAATCGCCTTTGGAAAATCGCTTACGCGCCGGGAGGCAGCACTTCAGTGGAATGAGAAAACCGTAGCGGATCCGCGAGTTCGGGTGCAGTGGGGTATTCCTGACCGTCGGAGCGAAATGGGTGTTTCAAGCTGTCACGCATTTGCGCCTTTGCTACCCAAAAGGTGACAGGGGAGTTGTCGACCGTCGCCTTATGCAACTGGCGCCGTCGTGCACGCTCTAAACTGCTGGACCGGACCTGCGGCGCCGTCGAGGGATACCGTTACAGCAGAGGTCTGGGTAAAGGCTGTGGCGGTCCTGTTGAACTCCAACCCGTCCAGCACATTGCCAAAGCCGGTGTCGCTGACCGTTAGGGTCGCGCCGTTGGTTTGGTGGCGTTGGGTCGAAATCACACCCGCACGGGGACCGTCAAAGCGAATGGAGAAGGCAGGTGATGCAAGCCACCCGTTCGGGCTGGTCACGGCAATGGCGTAAAGGCCGGATGCGTGGTCATAGGTGACAGTCACTTCTGCGCGCGCCTCGGTATGGGTGAGGGTGCAGATGGGGCTTGGGGTAAACTCCCAAGCATAGGCCGGAGACGTGAGAAGCAGAAAGGGGATCAGGTATCGCATGGCATCAAACCTAGTCCGTTTGATGCACCAGACCACAGCCGACCCGTTAGAACAAAAAGCAGCGCCCGATGGAGGGCGCTGCAAGGTTTTCCGTCTTGGGTGTTTGATGTCGCAAACGCCGTGGGGTGATTAGAAACCTGACCCTACAACGTGTGCTTTACCCTGCGATTTGTTTGTCGTTGCACGCGCGCGCCATCTCCATGGCTTTCTTGGTGCCAGACAGATCCACGATGAAGGAATATTCCGTTTCCGGGAAGACGAGCATTTCGTATTGCTGTGCAATGTCTTCGGCGAATTGCGGGCTGTCGCTGAGGACATAGCCGCCGGAGTACCCTTTGGTAATGTTGCCGCGCATCCCAGTGGCTTCGCCGACATAGATGTTGTCGCCGATCAGGATCGCGATTTCGCTTGTCTCACCGGCTTTGATGTCGGTCTCGCCCTTGGTGAAGATGCCGACATAGCCGACGCTGCGGTCCTCGGTCAGCCCCATCTGGACTACGTTTTCGACTGAATCGACGGCTTCGATCAGGCAAGATTTCTTTTCAACGTCGACAACGACCTTCCAGCCTTCGACTTCTCCGTATTTCTGGAAAGTGTCGGCAGAGGCGGCTGACGCGGCAAAGCAAGTGGCAGCGATAGCGAGGGCGAAACGTTTCTTGGGGGGCTCCATTGGCTGAATGAGTGGCCGAGTCTCGCTCGGGTTGTGGGGGAAGGCAAGGTGGGATGGATCGGGGAGTGGTTGTTTGGAAAGCGTCGAACGGACGGTTTCAGGCCTGAACGGGCGGAGCCCCGGCGGGCGTGGGTGCTGAGGGCAGCGGCCGACCTGGGTGGGCAGCGCGTCAATCCGGCTGCCACGTTTCATCAAGTCAAGATATGTGAATTGCTATGTGGCAACTGAGTTTATAGGTGTGTCTAATGGATACGGTTCAAAACAACATCATTGCGGCTCTGTCAGAGGAACACGTTTGCAAGGTAGCAAACCTTACGAAAGGGCAGCTTCGAGCTTGGGTCTGGCGATGTTTTTTTCAACCGGAGTATGCTTACAACGATCGGAGTGCTGCTTATAGCCGCATTTACTCTTTCAAAGACGTCGTTGGGCTCAAAACCATCTCGACTCTTCGCGACAAATACAGAATTGGATTTAAACAATTGTATGATGTTGCTGAGCAACTCAAGGATAGAGGTTTCGATCACTGGGCCGACACAACACTATACGTTCTAAATAAAGACGTTCATTTTCGAGCACCTGGAAGCGACGAAGTGGAGAGTTTAGAGGACGGTCAACTTGCAATGCTCGCAGTCGTTGACGTTATTGAAGAAGTTTCTGAGAAAGTGACAGAGCTGAAATCACGAGCTGAAAGTAACTATGGTGAGGTCGAAAGAAGTAAGTTTGTGACGCGGAACTCTTGGGTGATCTCTGGGACGCGCATACCCACGGCTGCTGTGAAGCGTTATCACGATGCGGGATACTCTGTTTCTGACATACTTGAAGAGTATCCCACTCTGACAGAACAAGATGTTAGAAGTGCACTCGAACACGAGAAAATTCTTGATAAATCAGCGTAATTTGGTTTTCTGTTTAAATGCGCTTCATGCTCGATGAAAATATCCCAACTTCTGCGAAGCGCTATCTGGAAAGTACTGGTTACGCAGTAGAGTTCATTCGTGAGCTAATTCCTGAGGGTTCAGCTGACCCTCTGGTTGCTTTTGTTGCAGAGGATCAGGGCGCGATTCTTGTGACGTACGACGGAGACTTCAAACATATTGCACCACGAATTCCCAATGGGCAGAAATCTCGCTTCAAGAAGCTGAGTAAAATCTGGCTGCGATGTAATGAATTCCAAGCCGCACAGCGCCTAGAAAAGGCATTTGAACTTTTGCAAACCGAGTTTAAACTTGCAAATAATAGCAAAGATAAACGCATGCATATTTGGATTGGCTCATCCTACATACGAACTGAGCGTTGAATTGCGAATTCACCGCTTCCGCCGCTTCACATTCCCCCCACGCTGCCCAGCCCGCCCGGCGGTACTCCGCCCACTCGTCTTGTGCGCATCGTCCACCGCTTTTTCGACCGCGTATTGCCGTGCCAGCGGATCATCGGCCACCGCCAGATCGACCGCTTCGAGCCGTTTCACTTCGTCCCGCAGCCGCGCGGCCTCTTCGAACTCCAGGTTCTCCGCCGCCTTGCGCATGTCGGCCCGCAGTCCGTCCAGCACGGTTTGCAGGTTCCCGCCCGCCATGCCGTGATCGATCTTGGCGGTGACGCGGGACTGGTCCGTGTCGCCTTTGTAAAGACCGGCCAGCACATCCTCGACGTTCTTTTTGACCGTTTCGGGCGTGATCCCGTGTTCTTCGTTATAGGCCATCTGCTTGGCCCGGCGGCGGTCGGTTTCGGCCAGTGCGCGCTCCATCGAGCCGGTCACTTTGTCGGCATACATGATCACGCGCCCGTCGGCGTTGCGCGCGGCGCGCCCGATGGTCTGCACGAGGGACGTTTCTGAGCGCAGGAACCCTTCCTTGTCCGCGTCGAGGATCGCGACCAGCCCGCATTCGGGGATGTCGAGCCCCTCGCGCAGCAGGTTGATCCCGATCAGCACGTCGAAGGCTCCAAGCCGCAGATCGCGCAGGATTTCGATCCGCTCCAGCGTGTCGATGTCCGAGTGCATGTAGCGGACCTTGATCCCCTGCTCGTGCATGTATTCCGTCAGATCCTCGGCCATACGCTTGGTCAGCGTGGTGCAGAGCGTGCGCATGCCGTTGGCGGTCACGCGGCGGACCTCGTCCAGCAGATCATCGACCTGGGTGCCGACGGGGCGGATTTCGACCATTGGGTCGAGCAGGCCCGTGGGGCGGATGACTTGTTCGGTAAAGACCCCGCCCGCCTGTTCCAGTTCCCAGGCCGATGGCGTGGCAGACACGAAGACGGATTGAGGGCGCATGGCGTCCCATTCCTCGAATTTGAGGGGGCGGTTGTCCATGCAGGACGGCAGGCGGAACCCGTGTTCGGCCAGCGTGAATTTGCGCCGGTAGTCGCCTTTGTACATGCCCCCGATCTGCGGGACGGAGACGTGGGATTCATCGGCAAACACGATGGCGTTGTCGGGGATGAATTCAAAGAGCGTCGGCGGTGGGTCGCCCGGGGCGCGCCCCGTGAGGTAGCGCGAGTAGTTTTCGATGCCGTTGCACACGCCCGTGGCCTCGAGCATTTCCAGATCGAAGTTGGTGCGCTGTTCGAGCCGTTGGGCTTCGAGCAGTTTGCCGTCATTCACGAGCTGGTCGAGGCGGATCTTGAGCTCTTCTTTGATCTTGATGATGGCCTGGGACATCGTTGGTTTGGGCGTCACGTAGTGGGAGTTGGCGTAGACGCGGATGTGCTCCATCGTGGCCGTTTTCTCGCCCGTCAGGGGGTCGAATTCGGTGATGCTTTCCAGTTCCTCGCCGAAGAAAGAGAGCCGCCATGCGCGGTCATCAAGGTGGGCCGGGAAGATTTCGAGCGCGTCGCCGCGCACCCGGAAGGTGCCGCGAAAGAACGCCTGATCGTTGCGTTTGTATTGCTGGGCGACAAGGTCGGCGATGACCTGACGCTGGTCGTAGGACTTGCCGACCTTCAGATCCTGGGTCATCGCGCCGTAGGTTTCAACCGATCCGATGCCGTAGATGCACGACACCGAGGCCACGATCACCACGTCGTCGCGTTCCAGCAGCGCCCGGGTGGCGGAGTGGCGCATGCGGTCGATCTGTTCGTTGATCTGGCTTTCTTTTTCGATGTAGGTGTCTGACCGCGCAACGTAGGCTTCGGGCTGGTAGTAGTCATAGAAGCTGACGAAATATTCGACGGCGTTGTCCGGAAAGAATCCTTTGAACTCGCCATAGAGCTGGGCCGCCAGCGTTTTGTTTGGGGCTAGGATGATGGCTGGGCGCTGAGTTTGCTCGATCACCTTGGCCATAGTGTATGTTTTGCCGGTTCCGGTCGCCCCGAGCAGCACTTGGTCGCGGTCGCCGGCCATGACGCCTGCGCTGAGTTCTTCAATCGCCGTGGGCTGGTCGCCTGCTGGTTGAAATTCGGTGTTCATGCGCAGGGGCACGCCGCCTTCAAGCTTGAGGCGGGTGCGGACATCTTCAGCTGGATTGGCAAGGAAGGTGTCGGGGGAATCGGTATGTATGTGGGCCATGCGCCTAACTTGGCGCTTAGGCCGGCGCGTGCAAGGGGGCGCTGCGCAGCTGTTGTCAGGAATTGGCAGGGGCGAAGAGGCCCATAGGCGCGTCCAACCCCTTGAGAACTTCGGTGGCGACGTGGCGCATGTGTCCGCCCGTCTGGTCGGCGACAACTTGCGATACAAGTATTTTCTCGCTCACCCGGCCACAGCAGGCCTCGACCCGAGCAGCGGTGTTCACGGCCTGACCAAGAATGGTGAAGTCGATGCGTTCTCGCGCACCCACATTGCCATAGAGCACAGAGCCATAGTGGATACCGATACCAAAGGAGACCGGCAGGTCAGCCAAGGCGGCGATTCCGTGCGCTGCATGGGCCGCGGCGATGGCTTGTCGGCAGGCATGCTGCCGTCCCGCCTCGGTTCCGTCGCTTGGGAACAGGGCGAGCACACCATCCCCCATGAACTTGAGGATTTCACCATCATTGTTATCGACGGCGTCTGAAATCACTTCAAAATAACGATTGGCAATGTCGAGCGTTTCGCTTGCCGGTCGCGACGTGTTCAGCGCAGTCCACCCGCGAATGTCGGAAAACAGGATCGCGGCCTCAATGGATTGTATATCGCCGCGCGTGATCTGGCCGTCCAGCACCCGCTGCCCGGTGCGTGAGCCAAGATAGCTGGTGGCAATGGCGCGTGCCAGAAGTTGCTGGCCGTAGGTGTCCATCACCGGGGTCAAAACAGCCGTGATGGATTGAAGGGCGGCAAGGTCTGCATCTGAAAAGCCATCAGTGCCGTCGGACGCGTAGATGACGATGCCTTTTCCGCCGGTCGAAAACGTCATGGGCAAACCGTAGTAGTCGGTGGCACCGCGCGCTGCCAGATTGTGTAGGGTTACGTGCTGCTCCGGTCCAAGGTCTGTCAGACGCTGACGAAACGGGCGACGCGAGGTTGCGATGCGCTCCATCGGACTGCCGATATATTCGGCACTGGTTTCCAACCCATGCGGGGTGGCCAGTTCCTGAAGTGGTGCGCTGTCGGCCTCCCAGAACACGCTGAGTGCGGCCATAAGAGGGTGAGTTGTCCGCAATCCCAGCCGCAAGCGCATGATTGGGAAACCATCGGCGCGCATTCTTGCGCCAAGTGCGTCGGTCAACCCCTGCAAGTCCAGCATCCGGCCGTCTGCCAATATCCAGTCGATATGAGGTTTAGGATCAAACATGCCCCATGATATGGGCCACCGCATTGCATGAGACAATTCGCATCTTGCGAGGCTGCTGCGAATTGTCGATATATCATGCAGTGAGATTGGAGACGTTCATGCGCGCACGCATCTTTCAGCCTGCAAAGACGGCCATGTCCTCGGGCACGGCAAAGACCAAGCATTGGGTATTGGAATTCGCTCCAGCCTCGGCCCGCTCGGTCGATCCGCTGATGGGGTGGACATCATCTGACGATACACAAGCTCAAGTGCGCATGAGCTTTGAGACCAAGGAAGCGGCGCTGGATTACGCATCCCAGCATGGCATTGATGCCGTGGTTCAACAGCCCAACAAGCGCCGCGCCAACATCCGGCCCGGTGGCTATGGTGAGAACTTTGCTACCAACAGGCGTGGGGCATGGACGCACTAAACGTCTGCCGCGACACGCCGGAAAACCCTGAGGTTCAGGCTCTGTTGACGCGCCATTTCGCATTGATGCGCGCAAGTTCTCCGGGAGAAAGCTGTCACGTGATGGAGCCTGGTGCGCTGCTTGAGCGCGGTGTGCTTCTGTTTGCCGCTCGCGATGGCGGGACCGTTTTGGGTGTAGGTGCCTTGGCACGGCTTGAAGCGGGGCATGGGGAGTTGAAATCTATGCATACATCCGCAGAGGCCCGAGGACGCGGCGTGGCGCGTGCCATTCTGTCAGCATTGCTGGAAGCCGCCCGTTCAGACGAGATGACGCGTGTCAGTCTTGAAACCGGTAGTGCGGAGATGTTCGCGCCCGCGCGCGCGCTTTACGCCGCCCACGGATTTGAAGAATGCCCACCTTTTGGTGACTACGTTCTCGATCCGTTGAGTGTTTTCATGACGCGCATGCTTTGAGCCTCTTGCCCCATCGCGATTGCTGCGGCATGAGTGGGCGCAAGCGGTCCCGTAGCTCAACTGGATAGAGCACCTGACTTCTAATCAGGATGTTGAGGGTTCGAGTCCTTCCGGGATCGCCAG
>ERZ1740072.343-NODE-343-length-19351-cov-5.052861_pt1 | contig 19351 bp, 18 predicted proteins | sample MGYA00581733_ERZ1740072 | MGnify/ENA primary metagenome ERZ1740072 (study PRJEB43018, sample SAMN04849741) | marine metagenome | isolation source: floating plastic debris | place: Pacific Ocean | collected 2008-08-30 | study: EMG produced TPA metagenomics assembly...
GGAGAATAGAGCACAATGTGGAGCGTAGTGGCGCTATAATGCGATGATAACCACTCTTTCAATACTTCTGCAGGTATTCCTTCAAGGGTGCTTTTATTCCCAGTGGAAAACTTACGGTTGGGGTGCTCTGGGTGGCCTGTTTCTTTTGCGACCATGTACGCGCGGCGAAAATCATTACCCACATTTTTTGCATGTTCTTGATCGACATTGACCAGTTCAGAGGCGATGAGTTCCTGCTTTAATAGTGGGGAAGTGAAAAAATCTGCAAATCGATCGAGTCCTTCATCAAAATGTGCGGTATTTACAGAAATCAAATAGACTGTCAGGTTAGGGGCTGTATACGCATTATGCAAGCCGTTATGATCGGAAAGAAACGACGAAAAGCCGTTACTTGTAGGGTATTTTTCTGTGCCTAAAAACAGCATGTGTTCGAGAAGATGCGCCGTGCCAGGATGACTTTTTGGATCGTCCCAAGAACCTGCATGAATCGCTACAGCGCAAGCCGATTGCTCTGCTTCTGGATCAGAGATGAGGTAGGCTTTGATTCCATTTTTAAGCAGAATTTTCCCGTAGGAGCGTTTTTGGAGTGAAGGGGATAAGATGGTGAGATGGGACGTATCGGTAATTTCTTGGTAGGGTATATTTGCAAATCCTGCTGTGGTGAAAAAGATCATATAAGCAAAGACTATTTTCATATTCGTACCTTAGATTAATTGTTGATACCCTTCTATTACCCGATTATAGACCAAATCCCGTTTTGCAGCTCTTATTTCTTGTTTGTTTCCCCCGTTTTTTTCTACTTCATCTAACGGAATCTCTTCGCCTAAAAATAGCCCCACAGGAACTCTTTTGACCCTCCTTTCTTCCCCCATTTTTGTATGTCTCTCGTTTGGAGGTGGTAAAAGATGGTAGGTTTGTAAAGCTAGTGGATAAAAACGGGTGATAGAGGAGGCTTTTTTTGCCATTAAGTGCAGCATAGCAATGCTTTTTTCATCAAAAGGCGCAAGGGTAATTTCCCCATTTTTTTGCATCCTATCTCTTCCTCCACTAGGAGCTACATAGATGCATTTTCCTCCTTGATCTAACTGCTCTTTTAATACCTGCATGGTTTTTTTGTTGTGGAGCTGTTTTTCTTCCCGTTTTTCTGGGGGAGTAGCGATGTATTTTCTAGAATAGATGCAAAAAAGATTGCATCCCAAACTAAACGGTATAGCATGTGGATCTTTGATCACCCTTTCTCCTGCAACGAAAATCAGTTTATCGACAAGAAAAGGGGCTTTTTTTTCAAGGAGCACAAACATGATCTGCGGATCGACTTCTGTTTGGTGATTGGCAAAAAAAATGGCATTTTCTCCCCGTTTTAGCTGCTGTTCAATCGCCTGCATTTTTTCTATGCCGTGCGCAGTCGAATGAGCAAGGTCGATGAGGGGACGAACAAAATCTTTTCCAAAGCTGTGGTAATCGAAAGGATAAAGGATTTTTTCATGGTAGCGCCCAAATACATGCATTTGCTGTATTTGCATTTCGATTTTCTCTAACAACTGAAAAAAAAGCGTGTAGACAGAAGAGAGGTTTTCTTTTGGAGAAATCTCTTGTAGGTATTCTTGAAAAAAATGCTCTAAATTAGCCGCATTTTCTTTTGGAAGAAAGCCCCTCTTTTTTAGATCGTCCAACTTGGAAAGAAAACGGATTTTTATCCTTTCAATGTTCGAGTCGTTCATTATTTAGCGTCGAGTAAAAATGGTATTCATTGATATGCAAATGATCATCGATAGAAAATTCTAGATGAGCGTTTGCTTTATGCGCAAAGGAGAGCAAAAACTTTTTGTCGATTACTTCTAAATAATTATCAAACTCTGGATGTACGACTAAACGAAGAGCAAACTGATTTTGCGCTTCGATGAGTTTTCTAAGCGCCCTTTCAATTTCCACAGAAACGCTTTCATGGTTTTTGACAAGACCCGATCCTCCGCAATAAGGACAACTGGTAAAAAGCGTTTGCATTAAGGACTCTCTATTTCTAGATCGGGTCATTTCGACAAGACCAAATTCACTCATACTTAAAATAGTGCACTTTGCTCCATCTTCTTTCATATACTCTCGGAGTTTATCCAAAACCCTTCTTTGATTTTTTCGGATACGCATATCGATGAAATCACAAATAATCAATCCGCCAATATTCCGAATTCGCAGCTGCCTTGCAATTTCTTCTGCCGCTTCTAAATTGATCCGTACAAGGCTTTCTTCTACATCGCCTTTACTCGACGTTTCTAACGACCTTCCCGAGTTTACATCGACTGTATACATCGCCTCTGTTCTATCAAAGTAGAGGTAGCCTCCGCAGGGAAGCCAGATTTTTCGTTTCAACGACTTAGAAATTTCTTTTTCTACAGAAAACCTTTCAAACATGGGGGTTTTGTCGCGGTAAAGCTCAATTTTTACCGGATGTTCTTTTTCATATTTGCGGTACATTTTTTTGCACCGCTGGTATGTTGCGTAATCATCGATCAAAATCCGGTCATATTTTTTATCAATGGCAGTAAGAAGCGCTTTTTTGATCAGATCGGTTTCTTCATATAGCAAAGAGGGAACAGAAGAGTTGTGGAATTTTTCCACCACCTGTTGCCAAGAGCGCAAAAGATCGGTTGCCTCTTCTACGAGCATCTCTGTTGAAGCGCTTTGAGAAGCTGTCCTGCAGATTAGCCCCATATCTTGCGGCATTTCAAATGCGCGGATCAGTTGTTTTAGCCGCTCACGTGTTGCTCTATCTTCAATTTTTCTCGATACGCCTCTATGCGCGCTATTGGGCAAAAGAACGAGGTATCTACCTGCAATAGATACATTGGAGGTAAGCCTTGCTCCTTTTGAGCCGATGGGCTCTTTTACTACTTGTACAAGAACAGGCTGATCAGGTGTTAATAGCTGGGTGATATCTTTTGGAGGATTTTTGGATGGCGCAGTAGAAGCGCTTTCCACTGCAAAATCCATATCGAACATCTCTTCAAATTTTTTTGTATTTTCTAATACGTCACTGATATGAATAAAGCCATTTTCTCCTTCATCGATATCGATGAAGGCAGACTGGATATTTCGCAGTGTGTTGGTGACTTTTCCCCGGTAGATATTACCAGTAATTTGTCGGGATTTTTTTCTTTCTACAATTAAGTCGATGAGCTTACCAAACTTTAGGTGAGCATAACGGATTTCTTTGGATTCTATATTCAGAAGAATTTCTTGCATGAGATAATCTCGCTTGTATGTGTATCGGAGGCTATGCATAGATAGCCGGTAGTTGAATAATAACATAGGGAAGATGCGTTTCTTATTCCATAAAAATAAGATATCAACGCCTCCCGTTTTCTTGTAGAGAACAGTCGATTTTTTCTACTAATTTTTTATCGAAAATCTGCAACATATTCTCTATGGATAAGGCGATCGAATCGGGATTTGTATCGCCGTGACATTTGATCAAAAGACCTTTTGTTCCTAAAAGAAGTGCGCCAGGAAAAAAAGCATGTTGATCTATCGCTTTTTTTTGTAAAAGATGGGTGCAAAAAGAAAAGGAAGCTTCTGCTGTTTTTAAGAAAATATTTCCAATAAAGCCTTCCGTTACAACCACATCGACAGCTTCTCCTTCTAATACGGTTTTTGGCTCCACATTCCCAACAAAGGAAAAAGAAGTATTTTCGCTAAGCGCATCGTAACATCTTTTACGAAAGATGCCTCCTTTTAAAGGCTCTTTACCAATATTTAACAAGGCAACTTTTGGAAAAGCAACGCCAAGCGCTTGTTGGTAGGCGACTCCCATTTTTGCAAATTGCACGAGGTGCTTTTCCTTTGCAGTAGCATTAGCGCCTACATCAAGTAGGGCAACCGGCGCCTTTTTTGTGGGAAGAAGCACGCAAAGGGCAGGCCTTTCTATAGACCTCATGAGAGGTAAGCGCAGTTTTGCCGCAGAAAGAAGGGCTCCTGTATTTCCGCAGGAAATGAATCCAGAAAGCGTCCCTACTTTTAATGCTTCAATACCTTGTATTAGCGAAGAGGCGGTTTTATCGAGAGCTGCGCTTAAAGGATCATCTTCCATATGGATTGTTTCTTTGCATACATGAAAAGTGCAAACGCCTTTTTTCTGATCAAAAGTCTGATAAATAGGATTAGATTGGTACGTTTTTTCTACAGACGAAGAGCCGAAAAAATGGATGAAAAACGGGTCAGCATTTTTTTCCAATAAAGAAAGAATTGAGGCAAAAATAGCGGAGGGATCACATTCAGATCCCATTAGATCTACGCCAATAGCTGGAGAAAACCGGGGGTTTTCTTGTTTATGCACTTTTTTCTATAAATGACTGGTTTTTATAATATCCGCATGCGGGACAAATGCGGTGCGATCTTCTAGGCGCTCCACAGTTAGGACAAGCAGATAGCTGCACCGGTTTTTTCGCATGGTGAGATCTTCTAGAATTTTTCTTTGCATTTGAGGTCCGGTTTCTTGGTACGGCCATGGTTAGTCTCCTAAATTTTCCAATTGCTCTAACCCTGAAAAAGGAAAGTGGGTATCTTCTTTTTCACTAGAGCTGTTTTTTATAAATCGTTTTACGCTGTCTCTTTCTTTACAACCACCTTCACATTCAACATAACGAGGTAGCTCCAATAAAATCTGATCGCGGAGCGCAGGCGCGAAGTGGTAAGTAGAAGAAGAGCAGTCTTCTAAAGCTTTGGTATGATAAAAATGGGTCACTTCAATAGGTACAAAAATCATTTCATTGCAAATAATACAAGGCATCTTTGCTGTTGTTTTGGCATGCGCTGAGATGACTAAATGGTCATTGGCGATATACGCTTTACCCTCAATTTCCACAGGGGCGTCGAAGCAAAGCTCTGTTTCTTTGCATTCGAGAAAAGAAGGGTCAAGCGGTCCTTGAAATGTCTCCGACTCGCCTTGATGCAGCCTATCCAAATAGATGGTGAGTAAATCTTGCATAACAAAAAATTGAATATTTGCACTAGTTGTAGAGAAAATGCATGCCAGTAGGTCATAACATAATTAATCTACATACAGGTCTAAAATCATACACAAAAATCATACAGGAAAATTAGATTAAACTCCAATCTCCAAAAGGATTCTTTTACTAAGAGAGGCGCTTTTTTTCGTTAACTTTTTCTTTACCATTTCTAAATCTTCCTTGCATCTAGCCAGTGCCTGTGGATTTTGCAGAAACTGCTTGGTCCAATAGTCGATTCTAGAAGGGGTTAAATTCGGGCCAAAAAGCTCTGGAAAAATAGCTTTTTCTTCTAAAATATTGACTATACAATAGAAGGGCAAATCGATACCCAAACACTTTGCTGCAATCAAATAATCTACTGTTCTAATGGCAAAAACGACAAGGGTAGGTGTAGAAAAAAGAGCAAGCTCTAAGGTAACAGTGCCTGAAGTTGCAATGGCTTGATCTACTCTTTCCATGAGATCAAACCTTTCTTCTGGGAAGATAAGATCTGCTTTGAACTCTTCTTTTTTTAAGATGTTTTCAATTAATTTTTGGTGTTTCTTATCCGAAAGCGCAATGGCTGCATGCTGGCCCATTTTTTTCGCTGCTCGAATTTGCCAGGGAAGATTTCTGATAATTTCTTTCTTTCGGCTGCCGGGAAATAGCCCAAGTAAGGGGATATTAGAAGGGTATTTTTCTAAAAACGCCCCGTTTTTTTTATGCGACTGGACAGCTATCTGTGATGGATTGCCTGTATAACAAGCGGTAAGGGAGCTTTTTGTAAATAGATCTTCTTCAAAAGGGAAAATTGTTAGGAGAAGATCGAGCGCTTTTTCCATGATCTTAATCCTTTTTTTCCCCCAGGCCCAAACAGAGGGGCAAATGTAGTGGATATTTTTCCCAGAAAACCCCCGTTTTTTTAACGATCGAGCTAAGCGCAGGTTGAATTCAGGGTAATCGATAAAAAGAACAGCCTTGGGCTGTAAGGTTTCAATTTTTTTTCTTAGAGAGCGCCAGAGGTAAATCAACCTTGGTAAAGCGAGAAAAACGTCAAAAAAACCCATGACGCTTAGCTTTTCCATCGGCAGCAAAATCTCCACTTCTTCTTTTCGGATGTTTGGGCCGCCTACAGCTGCAATGTGAAGAGAGGGCCTTGCTTTTTTAAGATTTTGGATGAGCTTTTGTCCATGCGCATCACCGCTCGGCTCACCTGCTATAATGAGAAGATCAACTGGTTTTTTCAACAGTTTTTCTAGGCCTTTTTTTGCGGGTTTTTTTTGCTAAAATTTTCTTACAAAGATCGCGGTAAAATGCATATTTGTCTTCAAGTTCAGGCTGTATTTTGCTTCTCAGCTCGAAAAACTTCAGCGCTAAAGGAAGGCTTGTATCAAATGGGATGCGCCGTTTTTTTGTGGGGTTTTCTTCTACAGGGGTAAATCTACACTGCGCTGTTAAGATATAAAGGATAGCCCCCTTCATTTTTCTAGGCAGCTGGAAAAAAGGTGAGAAAATCGCATCGATCGACTCTGCAGCTACTGCAGAAATCGCTTGTAAATGTAGAGGTTTTCTCTCCGCTTTTTTTTGTAGGTTTTGTACAAAAAGAGGATAGCAAAGGCAGCTCACTAAAACAGGTCGAAGAAGATGCGTTTTTTCTGTGTCTTGATCTGCCTCCTTTAAAAACTGTAAGACGTAGGCAAGCATCTTTTCTTCTATTGCGGGAAGAAGAAGTTCGATCAAACCAAATTTTGCAAGGTTTTTAATGAAAGGGGCGCTAAAGCCTGATTCTAGCATCCGCAAAAGCTCTTCCAATATTCTTGCTTGGGAGCTTTTGGTGATATCTTTGCGGCATATTTTCAGCGCATCTAACGTTTTTTTCTCTACAGAAAGGCCAAATCTAGCTTGGAATTTCAAAAGGCGAAGCATCCGTACAGGATCTTGTCTAAATCTAGATACAGGCTCACCTATACTGCGAAGTAGTTTATTTTTCGCATCCAAATAGCCGCCTACATAATCGATGATGACTTCTGATTCTAAATCATAAAATAGGCCATTGATAGTGAAGTCTCTTCTTAAGACATCATCTTCTTCTGAGCCGAAGGTGTTGTCGTGTACAATCAGGGAGCTATTTTCAAGATCGCCTGTTCGAAATGTTGCTACCTCAACAATTGTTTTTCCAAAACGGATATGGGCTAAACGAAACCTTTTTCCGATGAGGATGCAGTTATTAAAGATGGCTTTAATCTCTTCTGGTTTTGCGCTAGTGGAGATATCGAGATCTTTAGGAGATGCTCCAAGCAAAAGGTCTCGCACCCATCCACCTACGATATAGGCAGCAAAACCGTGCTCTCGCAGTTTTTTGATGATATAAAGCGCGTGGCGATCGGCAGGCTTAGGCGAAGAAAGGTGTTTTTCTATCGTGTAAAATTGTGGCTGCAAAATGGAAGAATACACTCCTAAAAACATAAATTTATCAGGGTTAAGGAAATATGTCAATCCTGAGAAAGGTATTAAGAGCCAGATTGTGGTGGAAGAGCTGCCTGATAAAATCGGTAGTTACACGCGCCGATTATAAAAAAGCTATCCTGCTATTTTTACGTCTTCTTGAAGGCTTGCTCTCCATGCATCGACCGCTTTTGGATAAACGGTGGATCCTTTTTTCAAGGGGGAGTTTAAGTCTTTAAATGCGCCAAAATCTTGAGGTTCTACGCCCATATCCCATTCTAGGTTGCGCATAAATGACCAAAGAGTAAATCCGGTGAGATTTTCTTCGCCGATGATTTGTGCTGCTCGGTAAGCTGCATAAAGAGCTCTTGCGATGTACCTGCCCCGCTGCGTATCGTCAGCTGTGGAAATCCCGTTTTCTGTGATTTCAATAGGCATGCTAGGCGCATCTGGTCCTCGATTTGCATTACATGATTGAAAAAGATCGATGATGGCTTTGTAGAGCCCCTCAGGGTTTTCTCTAAAAGGCATCTGCGTCATTTTCTCACAGTAGCTTGTTGAGCCCAAAAGGCCGATCAACGCTTCAGAGTAGAATTGTAGGCCCATGAAATCTGCTTTCAACTGGCCTATTTCTTCATGCACATGCACGCCAGGCATAGTGAACCTGAATGTGCCTGTTTTTAGCCAGTTTATGATGCATTGATTTGCAATTCTGTTGATGATGGTCGTCACGGGCTGTAGTACTACATTTGCATGATGCAGGTTTAAGTATTGATGGGTAAAACCTACTTTGACGTTTTGATTTATTTTTTTGATGATGCCATAGGCTATATTGTGCGCTTTTAAACAGCCGGCTATATGTTTAGCAGCTTTTGTGAATTCCATGCTTTTCCCCGGTGGAAAAGCGCCTCTGACAAACCTAGATAACCCTTCTACTCCCGGCTCATTGATAGTATAGATGGAGGAGACTAAAGGCTCTTCATTTTCAATAAAGGGAGCAATTGCTCTTTCTACAAAATTGCGGAAGTGCTGCAGGTTTTCTTCTTTTCTAAAGCTGCCTTTATTAAAAAACCATGCAGGCTCAGAAAAATGGTGCATAGTTAACTTGAGCTCAATACCTTCTTTTTTCAGGTCTTTTGCTAGCTCAACAAATCTTTGGATGATTTCACCGTTCCACTCTTTTTCTGTTGGTTGAATAGCTGCCCAAGGCAAAGAGGTGCGGAAAGAATTTACCTTTAGCTCTTGTAGTTTTGCGATGACGGCTTTTCTTCCCTCAGGAGTTTTATACTGCTCTAATAGACTGTCTGGTGTCCAGCGGTTATTTTCTGGAAGTTTTTCTTTGATAAAAGGGCGCCATTGAGAATGCTCAATCGATTGAGGTGAGTCTTGAAAAGTACAGGAAGCTACGCTCCAGGAAAAGTTGGGGTTATTGTGACCTAGTTTGGTCTTGCCTATCACTGCATCAATCTTTTTCCATTCGATAGCGTCTTTTTCCTGGCTGGTTTTGCCTTCTTCTTGGATTTGATCAATTTTACTCCAAAGTCTAGAGTCCTTGCGTATAGAATTAAAATCTTCATTTGGGTCAGGTAGCGTAGTGAAATACTTTGGTACGTATTGACACAGGTGGCTGGCAATTTGGCACATGCTTGCCACTATGCCTACAGGAATTAGGATCACAGTCACGGGAATATTCAGCAGGCTCCAATGACCTTTTTCATCCGGAGTCATACTCTTTTCGATATGTCCCCAGAGGTTATCATGTATTTTTGTCATCCAATCAGTAGGATCTAGTGCATCATCTAAGCTGGTCGTCATAGCTACCCTCATTTAAGACAGATAAATATATGGAAAATGCTGTTTTTACACCAGCTGTTCAACGGTATTTGCTATTGCAAAATAGACTTGTCTATCCATGAGCAAATGGAAAAATCTAGCGTCTACTACTTTTTTTACGAGGGTTATAGCGGTTTTTTTGCTATGCTTTATTGGATGGATGATTTGCAAAAAAAGATTGGGGGAGCTGCTCTTCTCGTTGCAGGAACATCGATTGGAGCGGGCATGCTCGCTTTGCCTGTGGCTACTTCTGCAAGTGGATTTTTCCCCGCCTTATGTGTCTATTTTCTCTGTTGGGGATTTATGACAATGACAGGGTATTTCATTGCAGAGCTTGCATTGAAAATGCCTGAAGGAAGCAACTTGATTTCTATGGCAAGGTGCTATCTTGGACCTGCAGGCGCGTTTATTTCCTGGGCTTTGTATCTATTTTTGTTCTACGCGCTTTCTACTGCCTATATCTCTCTTGGAGGGTCTTTGACAGCAGGTATCTTACAGCAAAAAATTGGGATAGGATCCCTTCTTTTTCTTGTCGGCTTTGGCTCTGCTGTATTTTGGGGTACGAAGTTTGTGGATAGGCTCAATTTTTGGTTGATGTGCGGGCTTGTGGGATCTTATTTGATTTTCCTAGTTTTTGGGCTATCCCGTATCGATTACACCTTTTTATTGCGAGCTGATTTTAGCAGAGCTTTTGCTGTGTTTCCCATTATTTTTACCGCATTTAGCTACCAAGGTACAGTTCCTAGTTTAGTCAGCTATCTAGATCGCAATCCACAAGCCATTCGAAAGGCTATTTTTTTAGGTACAAGCGCGGTTTTTATCGTCTACGTTCTTTGGGAGCTATTGATCTTAGGGATGATTCCCTATGAAGGAGTAGGGGGGCTTCGCGATGCGATGCAGGCAAAAAAAAGCGCGCAAGCTCCGTTAAAAGAGATGTATTCTACAGGGCTTTTATTCATGGCTGTGGAAGGTTTTTCTTTTTTTTCTATAGCCACTTCGTTTCTTGGGGTAACCATGGGGGTGTTTGATTTTTTAGCAGATGGTCTATCTATCAAAAAAGAAGGGGGTGGTAAAGTTGCTTTATGGCTTTTGACATTTTTACCTCCTATGGTCATTGCTAGCAGCTATCCAAACATTTTTTTTACCGCTTTGGATTATGCAGGAAGTTTTGGCTGCGCTATTTTACTGGGCTTTTTGCCGATACTCATGGTGGCGATTTCTCGCTTTTGCCGAAAAGAAAAAGCGCTTCTTTATCCAGGATTTTCTTTTCCTATGGCTGCGCTGCTTTTGCTGATTATTGGAGGGCTGATTATCCGCCAAGCAATCGGCTTTATCCAGCATCTTTATTATTGAGCTCTTTTTGTAAGAAAAATTGCGAATAAATCGCGTATACACTATGACAAGACGTATGCGCAAGTTGTCTGTTATCGTAACAATACTCCTCGTTTTTTATGTGGCATTTCACTACGTGGAATACCGGCGGTTTCAGTTGGGTAAAACGCGCCCAATTGATACCAAAGGCCAGCCTAGATATAGCAGGGGTGTAATTGAACTTGTCGTATTCCAAGATTTTCGGTGCGTGGGATGTAAGTATTTCCAAGATCATATCTTTCCTAGGCTGAAGGTAAAATTCTTTGACCTGGAAAAGGTATCTTATGTGGTTATTCCGTTAGCTTTTTTACTAGGATCAGTAAAAGTATCTCATTTGGCTTTATCTATTCATCTAGCAGATCCAGCGTATTTTTTTCCTTTTGTAGAAAAAGTTTATGAACATCCCTTTTGGAACAACTCGACATCGTATGCAGCGTTATTACAACAAGCATCTACACTTTCTGGTATTAATATAAAGGCAGTAAAAGCAGCTTCTCGCTATAGCGCAGCGCCTGCATTAGATCGCAACTTTGCCCAGGCAAAAAAAGTGATGGGTAAGGTAGCTACGCCAGGTATTTTTGTAAACGGCGTGGATGTATCAGAGCTTTCTCAAAAAGATTTGATGCGGTATATCGATACAAAGTTATGGGAACTAAGGAGAAGCGGTGTACGCTAGAGCATTTTTTCTTTACTCTGCTTGGTGTATTGCGATTTTAGGGACGTTAGGTAGTCTCTATTTTGGTGAAGGGGGAGGAAAAACCCCTTGTCCTTTATGTTGGTACCAAAGAATTTGTCTTTTCCCCTTGGTTTTTCTTTTAGGGGTATCTGTGTATAAAAACTTTGCGATGATTTGGCAATTTGTGATTTATCAAATTGTTTTAGGTATGGGTTTTGCCCTTTATCAGCTGTTGCAATCGTACCTTCCAGGCGAGCAGATTTTTTGTGGTAAAAATACCTCTTGCCTTTCTCAAGATGCGATTTATGGCATCCCTTTTGCGTTTTTAAGTCTGCTTGCTTTTTCCGGTATTTTACTTTGTCTTATAGCTGCTCAATTCGGGAAAAGTGAGGAAAAACTTTAAATTAAAATTATTTATACTATACATTGCGAAATAGGGTTTATCTTTCGCAAACAAGGAAAAATACTATGATGCAAATCAATACAAAATGTCTAGGTTTAGCAGTCGGCTTTGGATGGTCTGTAGCTTGTTTTATCTTTGGAATCACCTCTGCTATGAACTGGGGCACAGCATTTGTCGATGTGATGTCGTCGATTTATATTGGGTACCGGCCCGGTTTTGTAGGCGCGGTTATTGGCGCTATTTGGGGCTATGGCGGCGGCGCTATTTACGGCCTTTTAATCGGCTTTTTCTACAACTTTTGCTTAGAGAAAAGAGCGAAATAAGTCGATTACAAGCGGTAAGCTATGAAATGGATTCTATGCATTTTCTGGGGATATGCCGCCATCATTTACGGACCTTTGTCTGCTATGGCAACAGCTATAGTTTGGCAAGAATCATTTGAAGCGGCGTTTTCTCAGAAAAAGCCGCTTTGTGTCTTTTGCCCCGGAAAAGGGGTATGGTCTAAAAAATTTGAGCAAGAAGTCTTTCAAGATGCTGCTTTTGTCAAAGCTGTGGGAAACCAGATGGTGTTTTTACGCAGCGACCTTATACAGGAAAAGCCTTCTTTTTTGCCCTCTTTTGCTGAAGAGAATTTGCCTATTTGCTTAGTATTTGATGAGAAAAAACAGCAAATCACCCAATTTGGCTATATCCCTTTTGGGGGTGAAGGCTACGCCAAGCATCTTTTAGAAGCAGTTGCAACGTACCGATCGATTCTTCATGCAGTAAACGGAAAGTGTACTGCAGTTGATCTAGAAAAAAAATGGCAAGAGGCAAAGCAGCTTGGCTGCTTATCTCTTGAGGATAAAATCTTAGAAAAGGGATTGCAGGACTCTTCTAGTACGTTTTTTTTATTGGAGAAGTATGCGCAGCTGGACTGCTCTATGAACGCCCAGCAAAGAAAGGATTTACGCCAAGAGATTGAGCTAAGAGATCCGAATAATCTTAGAGGGAGTTTTTACCGCCTGGCGCTTCTGGATTTTCAGTATCTAGTCAAGCGGATAAAAAATAGTTCTGATCCGAAAGAAATAATACAGCCGTTAACCGATTATTTAGCGCATTTTCCCGAAGATGAAGAGCGCATCTGGAAAGTGGAGATGATGGTATCTCAGTATTTATTCACCAAAGGTCTTTTAAATGATGCGCTGATTCATGCTAGGGCTTGTTATAAAAAAGCGCCGATTTCTATACGAAAAGATATTGCCGATTCCATTCAGCATATCCGGGGGGAGATGCGTGCAGAAAGAAAAATGGGTAGGGCGTAAATTACAGCTGGTGCGATTCAATAGACAACGAATTTTTTGGCAGTTCAAACAAAAACCTGGAAGGGTTACAGCGCACTTTTTTTCCCATTTTTGCCCGCTCTTTTGCCATACTTAGACAAAGATATTGTTTGGCCCTGGTGATTCCTACGTAAAAAAGCCTTCTTTCTTCTTCGTAATTTTTTTCTTCCTGACTTTTTTCATGCGGGAGAATGTGATCTTCCAATCCGAGTAAAAAACAGGCTGTGAACTCCAAGCCTTTTGCGCTGTGAAAGGTCATGAGTTTAACGGTATCTTCATCTTGTTTTCGATGTAGGGGAGTTTTTGTCAAAGACGATGCAGAAATAAAATCTTCTAATCCTTGGTCGGGGTGATCTTGTTCAAAAGCTTCTAAACTAGCGAGAAACGCTTCAACGTTTTCCCATTTAAAACGCTGCATTTTTTCACTTTTCACCTCTTCTTCAATGGCTCTTTTATAATCGATTTCTTCTAAAAACCAAGAGAGTGTAGGAAAATAGGGTTTATTTTGTAGACGCTGTTTTGTTTCTTCAAATAGCGATACAAAGGACTTGATCCCATTTTTTCCTCTAGATGAAATCTCTTCTTGGTCAATATGGGTGAAAAGAGAATATAAAGAAACGCCTGTTTGACGCGCTTTTTTAGTGAGCGTATCTAACGTTGGTGCAGAAATCCCTTTTCTTGGAACATTGATGATTCTAAGAAGAGACTCTTGGTCGTTTGGGTTAACAAGTGCTTTTAAGTACGCGCTGAGATCTTTGATTTCTGCTCTTTCAGAAAAAGATAAGCCGCCGAATACTTCGTACGGAATACCTTGGTGCAATGCGCCTTTTTTCCAGTATCTAGCGGATAAAAGAGCTTTTTCTATCGTTCTTGCTAAAATATTAGAGCGGTATAAAATCCCAATATCTTTAAATGCATAGCCCCTTTGAGTAATCAAGCGAAGAAGCCTCTCTACAATAGCTTCTGCTTCTTTTTCTTCGCTAGGCGCGTGGAAAATCGATATTTTAGAGGTGTCTTTTTTATCACACCAAAGCGTTTTTTTATGCCGATCTTGGTTTTTATCAATCAGTTGGTTGGCAGCATCTAAAATATGGGGGATAGAGCGGTAGTTTTGCTCTAGCTTGATGAGTCTATCATAAGAAAAGCGCAAGATGTTTTGCATATCGGCTCCTCTAAAGCCGTAGATCGATTGATCATCATCGCCTACTACAAATAAATTGCGATGTTTTTTGGCTAGTAGTTCAGCTAGTCTAAATTGTACGGGATTGGTGTCTTGGTATTCATCAATCGAGATGTAGCGGAATCGATCTTGGTATTTTTCTAATACAGCCGGGTGCATCTCAAATAACTGGCAGGTCATCTCTAACAGATGATCAAAATCGAGCGCGTTGTAGGCTCTTAAAGCAAGGAACAGGCGGTCTACCACCTGTTTTACCTCAGGCGATGAGGGGTTTTTCCCTTTGGTTCTACTCTCTTGCATATCTTGTAGAATCTCTTGAGTGGAAAGCGTTGTTTCTAAAGCAAGCTCTTTTACAATATTTTTTACAAGCCTTTGGATGTCTTTTTCATCGTATAAACTAAATTTTTTTGTGTAGCCTAAACGGCAGATATCTGCTCTAAGAACGCTTACGCAAAAGCTGTGAAATGTGCTTAAAAAGACTTGATCGGCAGGTTTTCCCAGCTCTTTTTTCAGCCGTTCCTGCATCTCTTTGGCCGCTTTATTGGTAAAAGTCAGGCCTAAAATCGCTGTAGGGGCAATGTTTTTTATCTGGATCATGTAGAGCATCCGTTGGATGATCACACGGGTTTTACCCGAGCCTGCGCCTGCCAAGACGAGAACTCTTCCTTCAATTTGCTCTGCTGCTTTTTTTTGTTCAGGATTGAGATGCATGGACGAGCTGCAAAATTTCTTGTAAAAGCTCTGCTGTTTTAGCGCTTTTCACATGTCTTTTGGGAAATAGATGCAGTAAGCATCCCTTTGGAAGATCAGGCATAGCTTGTTTAAAAGCTTCTCTTGCAATGCGCTTAAAGCGGTTTCTTTCCACCGCAGATCCAAACTTCGTAGGCGCTGTGATGCCAAGTTTTGTGGCCGATGTAGGATCGATGTAAAAATCGATGGATACCAAAGATCCCTTAATCCGCTTGGATCGCTTCAAAAGAACTTTATACTCGATTCTTTTTTTTAAGCGAAATTGGCTAGGCAGCAAGAACTTTTCGTCCCTTTTGCCTTCTTCTTTGGATCACTTTTCTGCCGTTAGCAGTTTTCATCCGATTTCTAAATCCGTGCGTCTTTTTTCGACGTCTGTTACTCGGTTGGTATGTTCTTTTCATAGAATCTCCTCTAGTTATCTAGTAAAATACCAAGAAAATCGGAAAATTCTCAAGGGAAAAGATTGATAAGAAAAGAGAAAAGAAGTATAAATGTGTACTTTACATAGACTATTAATTGGAAAATTTTATGAAATGCAAAGCTTCTATTAAAGCAAATCCTGCGAAGGGAGATAAAATTGTGCGTCGTCGAGGACGGCTCTATGTGATCAATAAAAAAGATCCCAACCGTAAACAAAGGCAGAAAGGACCTGCGCTAAAAAAATAATTGAAGGAATTTCATGGCGAGAAAATCAGCAATTGCAAAGCAAAAAAGACGCAAAAAAATGGTCGACGATAAATGGGCCAAAAGAACCCGTTTAAAGAAAGTCTTAATTAGCCCAACTGCTTCTGAGGAAGAAAAAGAGTTGGCAATGGCTACTTTAAATAAAATGCCGAAAAATTCTTCTTATATCCGCCTTCGTAACCGTTGCAAAATGACGGGAAGATGCAGAGGATATATGGGTAAGTTTAAGTTATCTAGACTGTGTTTTAGAGAGCTTGCTTTGAGTGGAATGATTCCAGGCATGACCAAAGCTTCTTGGTAGAATTACTCAAGAAGCTCATTAAAAGAAGTGTGTTGGAGCGTTTTCCACTGCTCCATCCCTTCTTTCCAAAGATAAGAATTCTTAGATAAAACCTTTTTTTCTATCAGTTCCTGTACCTTATATCCGCTTACAGGCCCTTTTTCTTCATGCTGATCATCTAAATAAAACCAAAATCCCTCTTCGATGGAGATTTTTTTTGGCGGTTTTACTTTCTTTTTACTCCCAAAGTAGACAACGCCTACTGTAATTAGCGGAGATAAAAGTAGGCTTAAAAAAAAGGCAAAGAAAGGGGAGTAACCTCTTTTTTTTGCGAAATACGCGTTCATTAATGAGAACAAAATCAGTAGAGCGATATAAGATGCAGAAATTTCGAAATGCATGCGTACTAAAAAAAGAGTCTTGGTTTGTGTTTACCCTCATGTTATTATACACTCATGGTAAAAAACTTTGAAGGTATTTTATGTATGATACGTTAAAGCAAATGGATACAAAGGAAATTGAGCTTCCTGAAACCACGTTTATCCGAGATATTGAAAGTAAGGTGTTTCAGGCAATTACCCTACAATGCCTAGCGAAAATTGAGGGGATTAGTCTACTTGAAAACACGCTGTTTGATTCTCTTTTAGGACGAGAATTTGAAAGGGTCAAAGGGATTTATGTAGAACAAGATCAAAAAAAGCATTTTGTTCGCGTGCGGATTGAAATCAATATCGAGTATGGGATTTCTATTCCAAAAAAATCAGAGGAAATTCAGTCGAAAATTGTGGAAGAAATCAGCAACTTAACTGGTTTACATGTAGGTTCTGTGCATGTGATTTTCAAAAGCTTGATTACACAAAGCGCTCAAGAAAAAGAAGAGGAGCATGAAGAAGAAAAAGAAGATACCGATGAATATGAAGAGGGATTTTAATTGCCCCGTACCTATTTTTCCCTCTTCCATGTACTGCTTTTTTTTTATTTTTTGATCACAGGGCTATTTTTTGCAGCTACTTGGTATGTAAGTGCCTACCGGTGGAACGTCGCTATGCTATTTTTTCAAAAGCCGTATATTAGCTTTGTGCTGACCGCGGTTTCTTTTCTTTTTTCGATCGCGATTTTTTTTCTTTTCCCGCAGAAAAAACATATCCGTTTTCAAATGGTTCCCCACTCTGTGGATATCGACTGCAATGTGATCCGCTCCTATGTACATGAGTTTTGGCAAGAGGAATTTCCTAAAGTAGTCAAGGATTTCGATCTTTTTATTTTGCCTGATAATACATTGGAAATCTCTGTGAAATTAGCGATGATTGATCTAGATATGCGCAAGCGGTTTTTGGAAAAATCAGAATATGGTCTCGGAAAAATCTTATCGGGGTTTTTGGACTACCACCAAAAGTTTTATATCAATATCCATGTATAGGGAGCTTTTTACGCGTTTTTGAAAAAAAATGCTTCGAGAGCTTCTATATCTTTTTTTGAAATCCCCTCTATTTTACATGTCCCTTCTTTTAAAGAAGCTTTGATTCCAGTAACGGAGCCAAAACTTTTGAGTAAAATTGTCCGTTTTTTCGGGCCGATGCCAGGCACTTCTTCGAGCTGGGTTTGTATCGTGCTTTTACTCCGTTTTTTTCGGTGAAATGAGATGACAACGCGGTGCGTTTCATCGCGTATTTTTTGTAGAAGAAATAAGCTAGGCGAGTGTTTTGGAAGAGAAAGAGGCTTTGCAAAGGGTCTATGGATGACTTCTTTTGTCAGCCCTTTTGTATGTAAAGATGCTTCTTTTGCGATACCAATGACATCAACACCTGCGATATTTTCCTCTTCTAATACCTTTAAAGCGGTGTTAAGGTGCCCTTTTCCCCCATCGATGATCAAAAGATCGGGGAAGTGTTCGATTTTTTTCGTATACCTTCTAAGAGCTTCTTTTAAAGAGGCGTAATCATCTGGTTTACCTTTTGTATCTATTGTAAAATACCTTTGTAGAGAAGGCTCTTTTTTTCCATCTACAAATACCACGACAGCGGAAGCGGCATACGCTCCTTGTATATTTGAGCTGTCTAAACAAGCAATTGTTTTGGGAAAATCTTGTAAAGAAAGGGTTTCTTGTAAGACAAGAAGCTGTTTTTCCCGAATGGTTTTTGCATCTTTATCCCGGTGAAATACCGCTTTTGCATTGTCTAATGCCATGCGTAAAAGAACGGTTTTTTCTCCTTTTTGCGGTCTATTGATCGTGACTTTTTTACCCCTTGTTTCAGATAAAATAGCGGCAAGAGTGTTTTGGTTTTCTAAAGCAATAGGCACAAGAATTTCCTCTGGAATTTCTTCTTTTTCATAATGCTGCAGGAAAAACGTTTCTAATACGGCAGGATTTTCTGATAAAACAGAGCTAAAGGTAAAGTGGTCTGATCCGATCAAACGGTGCTCTCGAAATAGTAGTTTTATGATCACTAGGTAGTCTGCTTCCCTATATAAGCCAATCACATCAGAGTAGCGGCTTGCACTATTATCTACATACTGCTTCGATAAAATCTGTTCGATTTTTCCAATCATATCTCGAAGGGATGCTGCTTTTTCAAATAAAAGATTTTCTGCAGCTTTTTGCATTTCTTGTTTGAGTGATTCGATGATGCTTTGATCTTTACCTGAAAGGAGTTTTCGGACTTTTGTAACAAGGTCAAGATACGTTTCTTTAGAACAAAGATTGACGCAAGGAGCTTCACACCGTTTCATCCCATGCAAAAGACAGGGCCTTGTTCTTCTAGAAAGCTCTTCATCAGAGCACTCTCGAAGGGGAAAAATCCTATTCATCAAATCGAGTACTTCACGAGCTACTTTAGCATTGGTATAAGGACCGAAAGTATTTCTGATATCAGCGCTTCTTTTTTTGTGCCTCTCCATTTTTAAACGGGGCCAAGGGTGTTTGGTTAAGACGATATTCATGTATCTTTTATCGTCTTTTAATAGCGCATTGTACTTGGGTTTATGTTTCTTAATGAGCGTGCTTTCTAAGATGAGCGCATCTCTTTCTGAAGGCACTACAATCACATCAATCGTTCGAACGCAGCGGATAAGGTAAGGGATCATCGCCCTATCATCGCCGCTTTTCGTAAAGTACTGGCGAAGGCGCGCTTTTAAATTGTTGGCTTTACCTACATATAAGACGCGGTCCTTTTCATCTTTCATCAGGTATACGCCGCTTTTTTCTGGATAGCGCGAAAGGGTCTTTATATCAAATGATTGCATCGTTTTTTATTCTACTACAGAAGGGATTATCTTATCTGCAAAGGACTAAAGATTTGTATTTCAGGAAGTATTTGCAGAAAATGAAGACTCCCACTTTGACTGCGAACGTATATACAGATGTAAGTAAGCTTTCTTTATCATTAGTTGCATCAGTAGAGGAGTGAAATTCTTTCGCTTTTTTT
>ERZ1740072.344-NODE-344-length-19347-cov-16.629639_pt1 | contig 19347 bp, 16 predicted proteins | sample MGYA00581733_ERZ1740072 | MGnify/ENA primary metagenome ERZ1740072 (study PRJEB43018, sample SAMN04849741) | marine metagenome | isolation source: floating plastic debris | place: Pacific Ocean | collected 2008-08-30 | study: EMG produced TPA metagenomics...
CGAATCGATTGAGTTTACAGCCACGGTTGCTACCGGGGGCACGACATTAAATGCCTGGTGGATTACGGAATGATATGGCTTGTGACAGGCTGCCACAGATGGTTATAAATCGCTATAGATACACTCTGGTCTGAGGGGTTCCAGCTATCTAAAAAGGAGGTGCTACGTCTTGAAGTGCTACGGACCTTATTGTCCAGCTTACAGCGCACATAGCAAATACCCGAGCATCCGCTACCGCTATCACTTCATAAACCTGGTGACTGGATTGCCGCTGCTGCCCTATCAGATCACCTTTCCGTAAGGCTTGGATGACAAGGTTACCTTGAGATTCTGTGTCCATGTGGAAATAGAGCAAATGAAACCGATTAAGCCTTTCTCCAAGGTAACCATACTTAATCAGATTGTCTGACAACTAATCAATTAGCACATTGAGCATAAAAGCCTAGGCCAAGGGGTCTGGGCTTTTGTGTTGTAGAGCTAACCCACGCCCTCACCCTCTTATTGTAGCCAAGTTTCTCGATATTGCTTACACACCAATGCTTTTAGCTGTTTTCAGCTACAGTCTAGATAATCTAGGTGGTTATCAAAGTCGCATTAGATGAAGGATAAGTTTGAATCGTCTACCCTGACAAGGTCCCGATGAACGTGAGCTACAAGTAAGAACACCAGTCACTCCAACCACCGGGATAAAGCTTGGGCATGGGTTTACCTGATATACTGATAAGCGCGAACAGATTTACACAGGCAGTGACACCAGAACCGCAATAGACAATTACCTCATCGGCAGCGTCCACTGCTCGCCAATGGTGGGCCAGTTCATCGGCAGATTTCAGTAAACCAGATTCAGTACTAATATCTTTCCAGAAATAATTCACCGCCCCTGGCACCGAGCCTGCAATCGGGTCAATGGGTTCGCGCTCACCACGAAACCGATCGGCTGAGCGCGAATCAATCACCAGGGTGCTCATGTCATCTTTGTGCTGGCGCACATAGTCAATATCTACAATCCAGTTGGCCTGGGGCTGGGGTACAAAGCGCCCCACCTGGGGACGGGGTGTTTCGCTGCTGAGGGGCAACCCCGCATCTGTCCAAGCATGGATACCCCCATCCAACAGGGCAATATTCTCGTGACCGAGATACCGCAGCATCCACCACAGGCGAGCGGCAAAGGCAAACCGAGACGCATCGTAAATGACAACAGGCGTCTGGGGATTAGACTGAATCCCTAACAGATTTAGCTGATCGACAAACGTGGGCCAGTGGGGCAGCGGGTGGCGCCCCCCATGGGCTTGAACAGCACTAGAAAGATGGCGGTTGAGGTCTAGATAGTAGGCTCCAGGGATGTGCCCAGCATCGTATTGCTGCTGTCCCAGGTCTGGCTCTGGCAAAGAGAATCGACAGTCGATAACAATTAGACCAGTGTCAAGATGGTCTGCCAACCACTGGGGACTGACGATGGAAGTATTTGTTAGATCAACAGGGTGCTCTGAGGAAGAAGCCAAGGTTTTTGTGCAGGCAAAGGTGCAGGGCAAAGGTGCGGGGCCAAGATGGTGTTCATTATAATTCTGGACGTTGCAGATAATGGGTAGTTAATGGTTGACTCTGATGACTTTATCCCGGAAGTAACGGGGGATGGTTCGGCAACGTTCTATTCGCAGGAGTTTGGTGAGCATTTCCACTGTCGCCATGGGGCCTATACTGACGCCCAGCGCAACTATGTGGATGCGGCGAATATTCCTGAGCTGGCCAAGGCGGATCGGTTAGCGATTCTGGATGTTTGTTACGGTCTGGGATACAACACAGCGGCGGCTCTAGATACGATTCAGCGGATAAATCCTGACTGCCAGGTGACGATTCGGGCGTTGGAGATTAATGGTGCGGTGGTGCGGGGTGCGATCGCAAATACCCTCCACCACCACTGGACCCCAGCTACCCAAGAAATACTGGCTAACCTAGCCACAGATCACCGTTACCACAGCCCCCCATTAGACATCCAGCTTATCCTCGGTGATGCTCGCCAAACGCTACAGCCCTTAGCATCCGAGGGCTGGCAGGCCGACGCCATTTTATTTGATCCCTTTTCTCCCACCCGCTGTCCCCAGCTTTGGACGGTGGAATTCTTCACCCTGGTTGCCCAGTGCCTGGACCCTAGCGGCATTTTGGCCACCTACTCCTGTTCCGCCGCCGTCCGCTCAGCCATGGGGCTAGCGGGGTTAACTATCGGCTCACTGCCTGGGATAGGCCGCCACTGGCCCTGCACCATCGCCACCAAAGACCAGCGCCCCCTGCCCGGTCTATCTCAGCAGGAGCAAGAGCACCTACAAACCAGGGCCGCCATTCCCTACCGTGACCCCACCCTGAGCGCCACCGCCAAAGCAATTGTGGCCCAGCGAGAACAGGAACAGCAGCAATGTCAGTTGGAACCAACTGGCGCCTGGCGACGACGTTGGTTAACGGGGCATCAACGCCCAAAGTAGGCCAGCGCACTTGGGGAGTCCAACCTCAGCGCGGTATACTCCTCCCGTAATTTTCGAATTTTTTAAGCTAACGTTTACTCTAATAATTCCTATGACTCACCCATTGGCAGTGGCTGTATTAGCAGCAGGTAAGGGAACCCGGATGCGATCGCAACTGCCCAAGGTACTCCATCCCTTGGGAGGTCGCACCCTGGTGGAAAATGTACTGGCCAGTTTGGACCAGGTACAGCCCGAGCGGCAGATCGCCATTGTCGGATACTTGGCCGACGAGGTGCGCTCCGCCTTGGCCCACGTCAGTGAGTTAGAGTTTGTCGAACAAACGGAACAGCTAGGAACAGGCCATGCTGTGCAACAGGTGATTCCAGCATTGGCAGGGTTTGAGGGGAATCTGCTTGTGCTCAACGGCGATGTGCCGCTCCTACGGCCTGAGACCATCGCCAAGATGGTACAAACCCATGTGGACAACAACAATGCAGCCACAATTTTAACCGCTCAGTTTGATGACCCCACGGGGTATGGACGGGTGTTTTGCGACGACAACTATATTGTCTCTGAGATTATTGAACACCGCGACTGCACCCCAGAGCAGCGCAGTAACAAGCGCATTAACTCAGGTATTTACTGCTTTAACTGGCCCAAGCTCATGACGGTGCTGCCCCACCTCAAGTCCGACAACGATCAGAATGAATATTATCTGACCGATGTGGTGAAGGACCTGGCCCCAGTGATGGCCCTGGATGTTGACGATATCGAAGAGATTTCTGGCATCAACAACCGCAAACAGCTCTCAGATGCGGCCACCGTCCTACAGGACCGCATCAAAGATGAGCTCATGCTGTCTGGCATCACCATGATTAACCCCGATAGCATTACCATCGATGCCACGGTCTCTGTCGCACCGGATGTGGTGATTGAACCCGAAACCCACCTGCGTGGCACCACCACCATTGCCGCTGGCTGTCACATTGGCCCTGGCACCCTGATCGAAAACAGCGCTATCGGAGCAGGCACAACCGTTCGATATTCTGTTGTTAGCGATAGCACCATAGAAGGGGCTGGCCAAATTGGCCCCTACACTCACCTACGCAGACAGGCCATCCTCGGTGAGGGCTGCCGCGTTGGCAACTTTGTTGAGATCAAACAGTCTCAGCTAGGCAACAACACCAATGCCGCCCACCTATCGTATCTAGGGAATGCCACCCTGGGGGATAAAGTCAACATTGGCGCAGGCACCATTACGGCCAACTATGACGGCGTTAATAAGCATCCTACGGTAATTAAGGACAACACCAAAACCGGCTCCAACAGTGTGTTAGTGGCTCCGGTGACCCTGGGTGAAAATGTTACGGTTGGCGCAGGGGCGGTGGTGACTAAGGATGTTGATGCCAACTGTCTGATTGTTACCCGCGGAGAGCGACGGGTAATCAAAGACTGGCAACCTAAGCTTACAAATAAGAACGCCCCTAAAAAGTCATAAGGGCCAAATCTAATCGTTCCAACGACGGATATTCAGCCACGGATATTCACCGTTGGAACGATTGATAGCGCTCCTAACGGACGGCCGTTTCTATAAACTGTCGTCCACACTCTTTACACAGATAGTTTTGTTTACTCTGGCGACGGCCATTTTTCTTGATATTCTGAGAATGGCAGCTTGGACAAGAGATTTGTAAATCATCAGACGTCTTAACAACGTTTTTTGACTGGGCAAACACCTGCACAACCCGCATTTTACTCAGTTCTAAATGCTGTCTAATAGATTGAGTGGCCGCCTCAGTATCTCGATTTTCAATGGCATGAAACAACTGCCAATGTTCGGTATGGATGGCCTCTACATCAATGGGCACTTGTAAAATTTGTAGCCGTAGCAGCTTCACCTGGTTTGACAACTGCTCGAGCAGGGATAGCAGCCAAGGATTTTGCGAACTTTCAGCAATCAGCCGATGAAAGTCATAGTTGAGCTTCAGCTGCTGTAGACTCTGATGATCGTGCTCGGGGGCTGACCGGTTGTCAGCCTTAAGTTGCTCGTTGAAAATTGCCTCGGATTGGACTAAAGTTTGCTCCAATGCCTGAATTTGAGCTGACGTCGCATAGCGACAAGCCCCTTCGACGGCCAGCTGTTCTAAGGCAATTCGGCAATCATATAGATGGATTGCACTATCTAAAGAAATCTCAACAATCGTCACACCGTCTGGAGAGTCAATCGTCAGCAACTGTTCTTGCTGCAATCGCCGAATGGCTTCTCGAATGGGTGTGCGGCTAACGTCAAGCTGCTTGGCCAGCTGGCTCTCATTTAAGCGCTCTCCTAACCCTATCTCCCCAGACAAAATGGACGTCCGTAGAGCCAGGTAAATCCGTTCGTGTAGGGGTTGAGAAAAGGGCTTACTAACCAATTGCTATGGACTTCAAACAACACTTGCATCTGTAATCTAGCCGATTACCTAGGGACTTAGAGCAAGCGTGTAAACTTTTTTAAAGGATTGGAAAAGACTTTGCTGCCGATAGGTTCAAAAGCTGTTGAGAGGTCCACCGAGCATTAGGTCTTGGCCGATTATCCTTGTCTAAATTAGCGCCGTAGGCGTTGGCAAGACTCTGACTCATGTGAACGAGCCGTGATACGGTCCATAGGTTTGACGATTGATTTCTCACCATTGTGTAGCGTCCTGGTTTGTGTAGAGTTTTGATACTCCCACAATAAAAAAATATGACGACAGATACCAATACTGGCTCGAATCATTTACATGAATAGATTAGATGGACTGTCTCAATTCACCTGCCAGGTGATTACAGGTTTCGATCAGTTTCTCCATTTGGACAGTGACTAGTCGCCCCTGGTCAATCACCTTTCTGCCATTGATAAAACTGTAGTCGACTGAGGGGGGCTGACAAAAAATGAGGGCGGCGGCGACATCGTGATGGCTGCCGACAAATGCTGGAGTATCTAAGTTAAAGGCAATGAAGTCGGCTGACATGCCAGGGGCTAGGTAACCAATGTCGTCTCGTCCTAGAACAGCAGCTCCCCCGCGAGTTGCCAGTTCTAAGGTTTCACGGGCAGTGATGGCAGCGGCCGATTGCTCACGCACCCGGGCCAGTAAGAAGGCGGTGCGGGCCTCCTGCAACAGGTGGGTGGCATCGTTAGAGGCGGCTCCATCGACACCGATACTAACGGGCACACCTGCTGCCATCAGTTTACGAATAGGCGCAATCCCACTGGCAAGGCGCATGTTGCTACAGGGACAGTGGGCCACGCCGGTGTGGGTCTGGGCAAATTTTTGGATGGCGGCATCGTCTAGTTGAACACAGTGGGCATGCCAGACATCGTCCCCAAGCCAACCGACAGATTCGGCATAGTCTCCGGGTCTCAGCCCAAATTTCTCTAAGCTGTAGTCCACATCGCTTTGATTTTCGGCCAGGTGGGTGTGGAGTCGCACGCCTGGATAGGTGCGGGCTAGGGCCGCTGACTCGCGCATTAAATCGGGCGAGACTGAAAATGGCGAACAGGGTGCCAAGACTAACCGCAACATAGAATGGCGACTGTTGTCGTGGTATGTCTCAATTAGTCGCTGTGAGTCTTTGAGAATAGCGGCTTCTGGTTCAACCAGGCTATCGGGGGGGAGTCCCCCCTGGCTTTCGCCGACGCTCATGCTGCCTCGGCTAGCGTGAAATCGCAGGCCAATTTCTTGAATGCCTCGAATTTCATCATCGAGGGTGCAATCGTTAGGAAAAATGTATAGGTGGTCGCTAGCGGTGGTGCACCCAGAGCGCATTAACTCGGCGGCAGCCATCTGGGCACTGGCATAGATGGCATCACTGGTGAGATTTGCCCAGATCGGATAAAGCGTTTGTAGCCAGGTAAAGAGATCGCAGTTTTGGGCAGCGGGGACAGCCCGAGTCAGGGTTTGGTAAAAGTGATGGTGGGTATTGATCAGCCCCGGTAAAACAATATATCGGCCTTGGAAATCCACCACCTCATCAGCGGTTACGGGCAAGGCCTCAGTGGGGCCGACTTGTTGAATAACATTGTCTTGAATATATAACGCCCCATCGTTAATTTCCTGTCGCTGGTCATCCATGGTGACTAGCGTATGAATGTGTTTGACCAGCAGAGTTCCCATCACAGTCCTTAGAACTTTAGAACAACTAACTCAACTAACTTCCGCGATATGTACTATACGACCATGGAGACACCAGCAGCGGCACATGATAGTGAACCGCTGCATCAGCAATGCCAAACCGAATGGGTACCCGGTCTAAAAAGGAGGGCTGGGGCAATTCTGGATAGAGGGGAGCAAAGTAATCGCCAATCCAGAATTGCAGCTCATAAATGCCAACCGCCATGGTATCTGCGGCTAAAAGCGGGCTATCTGTGCGGCCATCGGCATTGGTAATTTGGGTAGAGAGACAGGACCTGTTTTCTCCATCAGTTTCGCCATCAATCCGATAGAGCTGCAATTTTACCTTCGCAGCCGGACAGCCCCTTGCTGTGTCTAATATATGGGTGGTGAGTTTGCCAATCGACTGTTCTGCCATGTTAGTGCATTGGCCCCAGCAAGATTGTTTCAGAAATGGCGTTCATAATTTTGGTGCCGTCTTCAGAGGCTAGATCGGCATACCACTGTTGGGTTTTATCTGGAACTTTGCCGTGGGTCATCTCTGAGCGTTTACGGGCTTTAAGAATAATCTGGGCAACTCGCTCTAGACGACTAGATTGATAGCGTTCTAGCGCGTCGGTTACGCTGATATTGGTGGTAAATAGCCAGTTTGCCAGGGTCCAGGCGTCTTCCATGGCTTGGCAACCGCCCTGGCCTAGGTCAGGCGCAGTACTGTGGGCCGCATCGCCAATTAGGGCAACTCGACCGTTGACCAGTGTCTTTAGGGGTTCGATATCGTGAATTTCTACCCGGTTTGTTTTGCTGGGTTCTAACTGTTGGATTAATGCCTGTACCGGGTTTGCCCATCCTTTAAAGTGTTCCGATAGTTCCTGGCGATAGTTTTCAGGAAGATTCTCTGTGCCTTTGGGTAAGGGGACATCTAGAAAGAAGTAAAAATGATTGTTGCCAACGGGCATGACAGAAGCTCGCTGACCATCGGCAACGTAGATATCCCAGCTATTGGGCGGTGCTAACTCATCACTGACGGGGACTAGCCCATTCCAATTCACGTAGCCCACATAGCGACGCTCTGTTGGGCTGCCCAAGACATGTTTGCGAATAATGGAGTGGGTGCCATCGGCCCCGATCACAACATCGCCGGTGGCTCGATGGCCGTCTTCAAATATGGCGGTGGCACTGTCAGGTGTTTGTTCGATGGCGACACAGCGTTTGTTTAGCTGCACCCGCTCGGCGCCAACGGCGTCTAGCAACATTTGCTGTAAATCGGTGCGCGCGACCGGATAGGGGGCCTGCCCCACCCGAGCGACCAGGGGGGATAGGCTAAATCCGGTGAGCAAATTGCCGGTTTTGCCCTCGTAGTAGGCCATGTGTTCCATGGGACCGCCGATGGTTGCGATCGCATCTCCTAACCCCAAACGATTTAATACCTTCACCCCATTAGACCACAGCGAAATCCCGGCCCCTGCCGGTCGCAGAGCACTCACCCGATCGTAAATTTCCACATCGTAGCCAGCTTGCTGCATCGCGATGGCGGTGGTGAGCCCCCCCATACCCGCACCCACAACAATGACCTTTAGCTTTTCCATAGGAGCCTGAGTAGTTGAGTTCGCTGCATTGGGCCGATTGCCATAGGACTTAAGGGGCTTGCCTTCCTAAAATGAAAACTGTGTTTGCAGGTTGAAAATGTGGATATCAGGGTTGTCCCCAAAATTGTTGGCATTCTGAATCCAATAATAGGATGGCACAATGGCAAAGTTGTTAGTCAACGGATAGCGAAAGGAAACTTCAAGTTCCTCCTGCACGGCCCCGTCACCCCCGCCCGAAATCAGAAAGTCACGGCCATCGATCACATCAAAGGGCTGTAAATAGGAAATTGTTGCCAGGGAGCCGGGCTTGAGCAAGTCATGAAACGCTAACCCTAGCTGGAGAGACTGGGCATTGACTTCACCCTCAGGGAGGCCAGGGGTACGCACCTGCAAATTAGTACTCCCATAGCTATAGCGGCCAAACAGACCCAGCCAATTGAGCGGTTGCCAGTCAAAATTGAACAGTAGGGTATCGGCAGTGGCACCGTCTAAGGGGCCACCAAAACCATCATCCGCAAAGCCATAGAGGGGTTCACTAACGGCACCACCCACAAACCCATTGGCGTTGGATTCTAATTCACTGCGGTTATAAAGAAATCTAAGGGTTAAGTCATCCGTGGGATAGACTTCCGCCTGGGCGGTCAGCGTATTGGCCCCATTAAACAACCCTCGCGATGGGTCACTCGCCGAACTTCCCTGAATAAATTCCGTGGCTTCAGCCAGGTAGCCAAGGGTCAGCTCCACTTTATCAAACACATCCCACTCAACCACCACACCAGCACCTCGATCTACCGCATTGACCTGGGTGCCGCCACTGGAGTTAAAGCTGTTGGCACCAGTGACTAGAAACGTGTATTTATTATTGTCAAAGTGCCGGTACCAGTTAATTTTGGGACCTGCAGTGATAAAGACCCTGTCTCCGAGTGGAAACGAGTAAAACGCTTCTCGAAGAATCACCTCGTCTTCTAGACGCCCCCCCTGCTGTGCCGTAAACGGAGTGCCAAAGGTATTAAATAACCCCGCAGACGCCAGACTGTTTGCCGGTGCCGTACCATCTCCCACAGCTAGCTGTAGTATGAGCCTGTCTTCACCGGTAAAGGATGTTAGCAGATTGAGCCAGGTTAAATAGCTAAAGGTGACCTCAGGATCATCCGTAATGGTCCGAACAACCGGATCGCCGTTGGCATCACGGGCAGGGGCGAATACGTTTATCCCCTCCGCCTGGATGTCTCCACTGGTGGTTATCCCCGTTAGATGGCTAAAGACCCTACCCCGAAGTTTTGTTGTCGTTGAAAATTGATTGTCCTCCAGGGTGGCCACAGTGGTCTCCAACCCATCGAGTCGCAGCCGAATTGCCGCTAGTTCTGTGGCAAAGTCTTCCTGTAAGCGTTGAATGGTTTCTAAATCTGAGTCAGCTGGATCTGTCAGGAAAGTAGTGACATCCAGGCAAGATCTTAATCCAGCTGCAAACTCATAGCGAGTGATGGCTTGCTCCCCACGAAACACACTGTCTGGATAGCCTTCGAGACAGCCATAGTCTTCCACCAGCCGGGTTAATGCTACATAGGCCCAGTCTGTCGGCAGGACATCATCCAGCTCACTGACGCTAGTAACTTGAGCAAGGTTAATGGCGGCAGGCAACAACTCGGCCCCACCGGCATTGTTCTCAGAGGCGGCACCATCCACCGATTCAGTACTGGGCAAATCAGCTCCAGCTGAACCGATCAGCGCATCCATCTCTATCTGTTCATCTGCCTGAACACTGCCAGCTAAAACATTAATCAAAGCACCCGCTATCAACAACACTTCACAGAAAAACACAGGACTCCATGGAGCCTGCCTAACCCTTGACACCCTTGACATCGATTTAATTCCCCACACCATGGAATTTCTTTGTCTGATTACGCTAACAGCAAGCTATAGATGCTGACTGTATACAGAAGAACTTTTTTTGTTTCCTACATCACCTTAAATACTAAATACAAAGACATAGGGTGACTATTAGTCTGTCGAGAAACACAAGGCTATGAAGCATTTGTGGGTTGCCACCATACACTCACACCACCGGGGATAAAGCTTAATAAAAAGGAGAATTTTGATGAGCGAGCAAGAGGGATTGATTCAATATCCAGACGAAACGGTGGCAGAGTTACCACCTGAACCTGCGATCGCAACGCCTACGGACCTCATTTATGGATTAGACTCCAAACCACCATTACGAGATGCGCTCTTTGCAGCCGTTCAGCACGTTTTAGCCAGTTTTATCGGCATTATTACGCCCTCTTTGATCATCGGCGGTGCCCTGGGGTTAGACCCCGACGACCGAGCCTATCTCATCAGTATGTCTCTGTTTGTTTCAGGTATTGCCACCTTTATTCAAACCCGGCGTATCGGGCCTATCGGGTCAGGCTTGTTGAGCATCCAGGGTACAAGCTTTGCCTTTATCGGTCCCATTATTGGTGCCGGGACCGCGGCTGTTGCAGGAGGAGCCACACCAGCCCAGGCATTAGGTCTCATTTTTGGCATGTGTCTGATCGGCTCATTTATTGAGATGGTGTTTAGCCAATTTATCGAGGTGATCAGCCGAGTAATTACCCCTTTAGTCACGGGTACCGTAGTGATGTTAATTGGCCTCACCCTAATTAACGCTGGCGTTTTAGCCATGGGGGGCGGTGCCCTTGCCAAACAGAATGAAACCTATGGCAGCGCCCAAAATGTATTCCTCTCCCTGTTAGTACTCGCCATTATCATTATCCTCAACAGCAGTCGCAATACCTTTCTCCGCATGGCGTCCATCGCCATTGGTTTAATCGTCGGCTACATTGTTGGCCTATCGATGGGGCTGGTGGATTTGAGCCGGCTGAGCCAAATGTCGATATTCACCCTACCCATCCCCTTCAAGTATGGCTTTGGGTTTAATCCGACTGCGTTTATTCCCTTTGCGTTCTTATATCTAATTACAACCATCGAATCGATTGGTGACCTAACAGCTACGTCAGTGGTCACCGGACAGCCCATTCAAGGCGAAACCTACTTTCGTCGTATGCGGGGTGGCGTTTTAGGCGACGGTCTTAACTCTTTCATCGCCGCCGTATTCAATACATTCCCCAACACCACATTTAGTCAGAACAATGGCGTCATTCAACTCACTGGCATTGGTAGCCGCTATGTCGGCTATTTTATTGCCGTTATCCTTAGCATCCTGGGTCTGTTCCCCATTATTGGCGGTATCCTACAGGCCATTCCTCAACCTGTTTTAGGCGGTGCAACCATCATTATGTTTGGGAGTGTGGCTGCCGCCGGGATCAAAATTGTTTCATCCATTGAAATTGGCAGACGTGAGACCCTGATTTTAGCGACTTCTCTAGGGTTAGGGCTAGGGGTCACCTTTGCTCCAGACTTACTGACAGGTATGCCCGTTTTAGTCAAAAATATCTTTGGTTCAGGCATCTCTGCCGGCGGGATTTGTGCCCTAGTGTTAAATATTCTGTTACCAGGAGAACGTAGGTAACAGAATATTAGTTTGGCGCAGACGGATAACAGCCGAAAATCAATCAACTAAATCACACAGCCGAAATCGAGCAATTTTAAAAATCTCTGATAGAGCTGTTTTAATCTCATCGTCTCTGGAATTGTTAAGACGTTTTTCAAAGTCTGCCAGTACTTTCCCACGGGTTTGGCCCTTAATCGCCATGACAAAGGTTAACCCAAAGGTCTGTCGATAGGTCTGGTTCAACCCTTTTATCCGTTCATACATGGGCTGACTGATTTGATCAAACCCAACACTGGCCTGCTCTTGAACAGACGCAGCCGCCATCTTACTCTGGCTGCCCAACTCCGGATGAACATTGATCAGCTCAATTTGTTTAGATAATGGCATTTGCTCAACAATATCCACCATTTTGCGATGGAGATCGAATACATCGACAAAGGGGCGTTCATCCCAAACCTGCTCAGCAATGCTAGGGGTCTCTTCAAAAATACTGCCCAGCACCTCTACAAAGTCATCCTGTCCCATTTTATTGAGCGTTTCAATTGAAACTTGCATAGATGGTTTACTCGGATTCTAAATTTGTCCGTTCATGGGCCAGCTCTCCTAAAATATAGGTCGCCTGAACCACCCGATCATCCCCCATCATCACCAGAGAGAAAACCCGATCTGCCAATTCCGTCAGGTCCCTCGGGGTGTCAGGAGCATTGCGAAAGGCCATCAGTGGTGTAGCTCGTGGGTCAAGCACAATAAAATCTGCGGCCTTGCCAAGGTCAAAGTTACCAATGGTATCGTCTAAACACAGCGCCCTCGCACCACCCAGGGTAGCTAAAAATAACGCCTTAAAAGGAGAAAGCGTCTGATGCCTCAGCTGTGCCACCTTATAGGCCTCATTAGCGGTTTGCAATAGTGAGAAACTTGTTCCCGCACCCACATCTGTTCCCAGACCCACTTTAACCGGATACTCTGTGGATTTTGCCTGTTCTATCTTAAATAGACCACTGCCAAGAAACAGATTTGACGTTGGACAAAAGGCAATGGCTGCCCCAGCCTCCGAAAGTCGCTGAAATTCCCCATCGCTCAGATGCACCCCATGGGCAAAGATCGAGCGTTCCTTAACCAGCCCCGCCTGAGCATAGGTGTCAAGATAGCCCTGACAGTCAGGAAAAAGCTCTTTCACCCAGGCCACCTCATCCACATTCTCAGACACATGGGTATGCAGATAAACATCTGGAAATTCTTGTAGCAGTTGCCCCGCTAACCGTAGTTGTTCATCGGTGGAGGTAATGGCAAACCGGGGGGTAACCGCATAGCGGAGGCGGCCTCGCCCATGCCATTTTTGGATCAGAGCTTTAGTCTCTTGATAAGAAGATTCTGCCGTGTCACAGAGCGCCGCTGGCGCGTTCCGATCCATCATCACCTTTCCAGCAATCATGCATAGGTTACGCCCCTCTGCCGCTTCAAAAAAGGCATCTACAGATTGCGGAAATACGCAGGCAAACACAAGGGCCGTGGTGGTGCCATTGCGCAACAGCTCATCTAGAAAAATCTCTGCTACATTACGGGCATAGGCTTTATCTTTAAATTTTTGTTCAGTCGGAAACGTATATTGATTGAGCCATTCCAGGAGTTGTTCTCCATAGGCAGCGATCATACCGGTTTGGGGATAGTGGATATGGGTATCGATAAATCCCGGCATAATTAGCCGATTGGGATAGTGCGTAATCGCAATCTCTCCATACTCGGCGCATAAATCCCCATAGGCTCCAAACGCCTCAACTTTACCGTCGGCCAATACCAGCAGTCCATCTGCCACATAGCGCACGCTCTCGGCTTCAGATACATAAAAGGGATCGTCAATAAAATCTAGAAACGCGCCGCGAATACCCTTTAGCTGGAGTTGGCTCGATTGGCTTTTTAAGAAAGACATTAGATCAAAGGAATGTTGAAGCCTGTAAGTGGGCGATCCCCATTAGCAAAAGAATTAACTGCCCTACTTATAACAGTGTCTACAGCGATTGTGGAAGCTCGGTTAAGCCCCTGACACCAAAATACCACCAGCAACAATTAACCCGGCTCCCACCAAAAGCTGTAGTGGATTTACCGCACGCCACTCGGCAAAGATGACCAGCGCCAGCCCCGACGTTACCAACGTATTCATGTTATACAGGGGCACTAATTTTGCTAGGGGTGCCTGGTACTTGAGCAATCCTAAAACAACGCAGCCGGTTCCCAAGCCCCAGAAGACTCCTTGCATAGATGACGATGCCACGGCCATTAACGATGGCACATTACCCGGCAGAAGCACATTAAATATTAGCCCGGTAATGCTGACGGTAATACCAATGACAAATAGATGTCCGCCAACCGACATGCCAGCATTGGTGCTGCTTTTGGCAAATACGCTAGACACACCATAGAACAGAGCAGGTAGCAGCCCACCAACCATTAGCCCTAGCAGATTTGATGTCATCCTGACTGACCCATACGAGATAAATTACCCGCTCAGTATATGGGGTATTTGAGCCAGCGAACGGTATCTAGATCGTCCCCAAGGGCTTGCCAACGCCTAAGGGGCTTCAAATCTAAATGGGGGCAGATTAATCGTTGGACCGTTGGGTAACCCGATGGCTACCACAAACTGCTCTTGCCAGTAGCCAATAACCTGGGCGTACACATAGGTAACGGCTGTTTCTTGGGTCAGGGCAGAACGCGACAACGGTTCCTGCTGATCGCTGACCGTTAGCTCAATCCCCAGGGGCAGGGTCTCCCCCGGTGTTGGCCCCAAAATCAAAAACAAACTCCACTCGGGGATATCGCCTGTCATCAGAGGCCAGACCCAAGCATAGAGACGGCAGGGAAATCCAGCCATATTAATTTCTTTAAATGCACCCCGCGCCCGCTGGGGGATAGCAATATCCTGGGATGCTAGCTCCTCTATGATGTCTTCAATTTCTGCTTTTACAGGACGAAATCCCTGGGCTGGGGTCAACGGTGGTAACAATTCCCAAGCCAGCTGCTCAGCGATGGTGTCTAGTTCCCCTTGCAGCCACTTGCCAGCATTGACCACCCCCGTAGCAATCGTCTCCACCATCTCGCCGATGTGGTCAGGGACTGTGGGTTGGAGGATAGTCTCCGAGTCTAAACAATTTAGATATAGCAAAAGCTGCTCTGGAGTCACCGTAAACCGCTCAAGGGGAATATCATACCCCTGGGCAGTTGAGTCAGGCAGCAGCTGCCGTAGCTGATCGTGCCGCAGACCGGTCACCACACGGACTTGATCGACCTCTTCCTGTACATCTACCAAAACATATAGATGAGCTGCCTGCTCCCCCACAGCAGCAGCTGAGATCCTCACCGTATCGTCACTTAGCCCCCCCATGGGTAAGACACAAAGGCGATAGTCTCCCACTGTTAGATTTACCTCTGGGGCTGGCGCTATGTTTTTGGGATATGTGGAGACCAGACCAGCCGCATCAAGCCACTGTTGCGCGCCGGCCACGGCCAATGCTCTCAAAAAAGTTTGCCATTGGCTGTCGCCGTCCGGAATATCTTGGCAAATGTCTGTAGCCCACTGTGTAGAGGCGGTAGATAGCATAACTGTATCTGTTGATAGGGGAATAACGTCAAACTGTTGGATACCGAGAGATGGGGTATTCATGGCGTGGAGAAGGGCTATGGCCGGTTAAATTAACTAGAAAAATTTAATTTAAATAACAGAGATAGATAAGCTATTAAATAGCCGGGGCCGACACGGTTTTACACAGGCGACGAGAAAACACGCTGTTGGCCGTACGATTTTTAGGTATTTGTGCCTCAGAAGCAGCTTCCGCCATCACAGAGTCTGTTTCTTCAAGCAAAATATGATCCAACTGCTGGGCGATCTCAGTCAGTCGGTCGGCAGAAATATGTTGTAGTGCATCGGTTTGTACCTGTGCTTTCAGTTGGGTTAGCCAGTAGATACACACCTTTGCTCGAAACTGTTTGAGCTGTAGCAAACGGGTAACTTTTACTTGGTTGGTTAACCCCAGCTGTTTGGCTATTACCCCCATGGATAATCCCTGACAGTGAAATAACGTGAGCGCCTGTCGATAGACCCTATCCTGGGGCGGTTTTCGTTTTTGATAGGTGACACTGTAGGTCTGTATAGTCTGTTCAATTGCCTGATCAAGGCTGGTAATAAAACGAGTGCGATACCGCTGTAGAAAATCATCCTGGGACTGTTCCGCATCGTCTGATACGGGCGATGAGAGGTTGGCAACCCCCGACTCGGTACTGTCTAAGGACTGGGTGAGGGGAGTGCGACGACGGACGGCAATGCGATACTGGCGCAGCTGATCCGCCAGGTCATGGAGCCTGGCAAACACCAGGTTGGGTACCTCGTTGGGGACAATTTGTTGAAGTTGCTCATCGGTGGGGTCAACACAGCGACGGGCCCGCCCCTGGCGCTGTTTTAGCCGATCGCTCCGATAGACCCGGTGGTAGGCACTAAGTAGCTGGCTGGCGGCGGCTAACTCACTTTGGCTAAGGTGGGGAAGTGCCTTGGGCAGCTGAGGGATACGGGTATCGTTAAGAATGGCCCAGGGACTAATGCGATACAGCCCTTGTTCCATAAAAAAACGATTGAGGCTGGGGTGACTCTTGGTTAGTCGACTGGCCCAGGTACCTAAGGCCGATTGACTAGGATCGTACTTAGCCAAAATTTGCATCGTCAGGGATGGATAGGTAGAAGCAATCTGTCCGTCATCATCCAGGGTTAGGGGCCACAGGTCTGCTGCGGTAAAGCTGTAGGTTTCACCAAACTGCCGTGCTAGCTGACTACAGACAGCTTCAATCTGATGGGAAAGCCAGCAGCGTAAACAGAGTTGGGCTATGGGCGCATCCTCTCCATTAGTTTGGCTTAAGGTCCATAGGGTTTGCTGACAGTCTCGCTCAGATCGGGTTTCAGCCTCTAAGCTCTGACCAAACTGAGGCTGAAACCACCGTTGGGCGTCAGGAAAGTCTTGCCGCTGCAGTCGCCCTGCTGCGGTTAGCGCCATCATTTGCCAATAGCGAGAGATATCAACCATGGTGGGTGCAACTATGTACCTGAAATTAGTCTAGACCGGTCCCTGCGACGGTCAGATAAAGTTGAGAATTTGTTGAAAAGCTACCAGCATAGTTACCGGGTATGGTCGTTGGAGCCATCATACGGTAGAGCATAAGTGCAGCTAGTAGGGTTAGGGCATGGAGTAGTTTACTCATGGCACTAGGGGGCCTCCATAGTCTGTAGCAACAATCCGTAGCAACCTATTGCCCCACGAACAGGACTTATTCAGAGGAACAGGAACGGTCTGTTCTTTAGTTGCCCATAACCCTCTGAGCCACGCTGACGGGAACATCGCAGAAGTAATTTCGCTGAAATTGTTCTTCCTGTAGGCTAGCTAAAAATGTACGGAGACTTGCTTGTTGTTGTTCCGTTGACGCTGTCAGGGTAGCGTCGTAGATAAGCGCAATGGGGCCGCCCGCTGCACTATTTTCATCGCGAATTTTATCTCGAAAACCCAGGGTGCCTAATGCGGCTAAGCCAATCCGCAACGACGCGTCTCCCAGGTCTAGCTTTGTCATTAGCTCTGCCGCCGTTACCTCCGTCTCCGTCCGCGCCAGATATTTGGCAATTCCTACCAACTGCTTCCACACATCCACCGGAGCCGACGACACAGGATTGTCATAGGCCAACACCAGGGGCGTTTGTTGCTGAGTCGCCTGGTGAAACCAGGGGCGCAATTCTTGCCAGGTTGTGGGACATTGGGTAACCACCAAGGCATCGGGTAGCTCTTTAGCAGGCTGGGCACGACGATCAATCACCTGCTGCTCCGGTATAGCGACCGTTGATGTAACATCAGACGTTGCTCGCACATCGATCAACCGCACCTCATAGCCTCCATACTGGGGCTTTTTCTGTCGAGAATACGTGTTGAAGTCCAGCTCTACCACCACGTCACAGCGACCCACGGGCAAGTCGTCTTTGTAGTGTCCCCACCAGAGCCCTGGAAATCCGGCTGGGGCAGTATCGTCCTTAAGCAAAAAATGGGTTTTGATAAATCGCAGTTTGCGTTTTGATACTGGGTCTTTGATTTTCTGGTGCCAGCTATTGTCAAACCAAGCATTACGGATCAGCAGACGCGGCACTGGGTTCCCCATGCCATAGGGCTCCAATAAATTTAACTGCTGAAACAGGTGCTTACCTAGCTCGCAAACACTCATCTCTAGATCCACCCTGAGCATTGGACCAGAGGCGACGCCCACCTGCCGCAGCTGCCGGTTCAAAGCATCGGCAAACAGACTAATATTCTCCACCGGCAGCGTCATCCCAGCCGCAAAGGGATGACCGCCAAAGCTCGTGAGGAAATGGGACTGGTTGGTGACTAGCTGATAAAGGTCGATTTGATTTACCGAGCGGGCCGATCCTCGGGCCACGTCACCATCGATGGTGAGCAAAATCGTGGGCTTGCCATATTCCTGGGCCACCTGCCCGGCCACAATGCCCAATACCCCGGTGGGCCATTGGGCATCGGCCAGCACAATCACCTGAACCGTCGCCATATCCAATTCGATGAGGCGCTGGGTCACCTGGGTGTGGACATCTTTTTGTAACGCCTTGCGACGGGTGTTGGCCCATTCGGTTTGCTGAGCTAGGGTCTGGCAATGGTCTGGATCTTCACTCGTCAGTAAGTCAACGCAAAACTGCGCATCGCCATGGATCCGACTGACGGCATTGATCCGGGGACCAATGCCAAAGGAAATATCCGTGGGGCGATCCCCCGTACGACGACACAGTTTTAGGAGTTCGGCAACACCGGGACGGATGGGGGTGTCGGTTTTTAGATGGGTCTGGAGCTGACGAATGCCGATTTGGGCCAGGTAGCGGCAGTCACCGCTTAGCTGCACCAGATCGGCAATTAGGCCAATGGCGACCAAATCGGTCAGTTCTATCAGCGGGCGTTGGGGGGGCAGCCGTTCGTAGAGGGCTTCGATCAGCTTAAAGGCAACGGCGACACCGGACAGATGGGCCAAGGGATGAGGCGATTCAAAGTAGCGTGGGTTGATGATGGCGACCACGGGCGGACGTTCGTCGGGCAGGGTGTGGTGATCGGTGATGATCACCTCCATGCCCAGTTGCCCAGCATGGTCGATTTCTGTGAGGTTGGTACTGCCGTTATCGCAGGTAATCACCAGGGTCGTCCCGTCGGTGGCCAGGGTTTCTAAGCCATGGATAGAGAGACCGTGGGAGTCCGTCAGTCGGTTAGGAATAAAGTAGTTGAGCTTGCCAGCCGGGAAAAACTGACGCAGACCATCCCACAGCACGGCGGTAGAGGTAATGCCATCGGCGTCAAAGTCGCCCCAAATGGTAACGATTTCGTCATTTTCTAAGGCTTGGAGAATGCGTCCTACCGCTTGGGTCATTTCTGCCCCAAAGGCAGTCGGGGGGAGCGGCTCGTAGGCATCAGGATTGACAAATGACATAAGCTGCTCAGGGGTGCAAATACCACGCCGCCATAGCAGCTCAGCGGCGCGCTTCGGCGGGTTGGGGAAATTTCCAATCGTTTGGACGGTATCGACCCAATCGGCGGATATTGGTTCACTATGGGGAAGCTGCCACTGGGGGGTTGGGGTGGTCAAGGTAGCAATTAGGTATCAGG
>ERZ1740072.345-NODE-345-length-19321-cov-4.391103_pt1 | contig 19321 bp, 18 predicted proteins | sample MGYA00581733_ERZ1740072 | MGnify/ENA primary metagenome ERZ1740072 (study PRJEB43018, sample SAMN04849741) | marine metagenome | isolation source: floating plastic debris | place: Pacific Ocean | collected 2008-08-30 | study: EMG produced TPA metagenomics assembly...
GGTGATTGCGGACAATGATGTCCTTGATGATCTTGTTCATCGCCGTGCCGAGATGGATCGGTCCATTCGCATAAGGCGGGCCATCATGCAGGATGAAGGGCTCGGCCCCGCGGGCCTTGGCATCAGCGCGGAAGCGCTCATACAGCTTCATTTCATCCCATTTCTCGATCCATTTCGGCTCGGCTTTCGGCAAGCCGCCGCGCATCGGGAAATCGGTGGTCGGCAAGAACAACGTGTCCTTGTACGGGTTTTCAGGTTTTTTCGGTTTATCAGTATCGGCCATTTGGACGTCTTCGGATCAGCGTGTGAAAAAAGGGCTAAGCAATAGGTTCCCGGCCGCGAGCCCCTTAGAGGCGGACGACCGGGCCGCTAATTCGAATAATGGATATGCGGATGACCCTGTTCATGCGGCCCCGCTTAGCAGGGCTCGCGGGCCCTGTCATCCCGCCAGATGATCCTTGGCGGCGACGACATCCTTGTCCATTTGCACGATCATCTCGTCGAGGGAGTCAAATTTCAGCTCTGGTCGTAGATAGCGGACCAAAGCGACTTCCAATTGCTGTCCATAAATGTCGCCGTCAAAGTCGAAAATAACGGTTTCCAGCAATGGATCGCGAATGCCGGTGGTCGGGGTGCGTCCGAAATTGGCGACCCCATCCCGCCAGTCGGAGTCGCCGGCCAGACGGGCGCGGACGGCATAAACGCCATGGCGCGGATGGATCAGGTCGCCGAGATGCAGGTTGGCCGTCGGGAATCCGATAGTCCGCCCGCGCTTTTCGCCATGCTCGACAACGCCATCGACGACCCAGTCATGACCGAGAATTTCAGCCGCCTTTTCAGGCTCACCAGCAATCAGCGCCTCGCGAATCGCGGTCGATGAGGCTTTCGCGCCCAGCGCTTCGATCTTTTCAATAATGGTGACGCCAAATCCCAGCGCCCGACCGAGCGAGGCCAAACGCCCGGCATCACCCATCCGCCCACGGCCAAAGCGAAAATCGAAGCCGACGGTGACATGCGAGGCGCCAATGCCGTCTTTCAACACATCCCGCGCGAAGGCCTCATCCGTCATCGCGGCCATGTCGGCATTAAACGGCAGTTCGAACACCGCTGCGGCGCCAAGCTCCATCAGCCGCGTATTGCGCCGGGCCGGGCGATAGATCCGGAATGGCGGGTCATCCGGGCGAAAAAATTGTCGAGGCGGCGGCTCAAACGTCGCCACGCCCAGCTTGCCACCGGCCGCCACAGCGCCTTCAATCACGGCGCGATGGCCGGCATGAACACCATCAAAATTGCCCAAAGCAACCGAGAATCCGCGGGCGGAGTCCGGCACATGTTTATAATGGGCAATGACGGTCATTCAGGCGTCTCTTTTAGGCACCATGACAATGGCTTCGCCTGTAATCGCGGCTTTGCCATCGACATTGCAAGACACTTTCAGCGTCACGCGGCTGGTGCGTTCCTGCTTTTCGGTGACCTCAACTTTCACAATCACCAAAGATCCGATCAGGACTGGACGGCGGAAGCGCATATTCAAACCAACAAAAATCGAGCCCGGGCCCGGCAAATCATTGCCGAGAATACCGGAAATATAGCTCGCCGTGAGCGCACCATGCGCAATGCGCTGACCGAACATGGTCTGTTTGGCAAACGCTTCGTCCATATGCAGCGGATTGCGGTCACCAGAGACTTCGGCGAACAGCTCAATGTCTTTTTCGGTGATCACATGCTCGGTCTGGTGCGCCATTCCGATCTCGAGATCTTCGTATTTATAACCGTCTTTATAGGTCATTGCGGATCAGTCTCCGTTTCTCACTCACGGCCTGTTACAATGTGTTTCAGGTTTCGTCACCATTCGAGTTTCGGCATCGCCCAATTTGCCGTTACGGCATAGTCGGCCAGCAGGTCGATGACTTCCTGCTCAAAATTCGCGCCATGCTGTTTCAAACCGGTGCCGACATAGAGGCCGGAATAGCCGCGCGTTAGCGCGCCTTTCATATCCGTCGCGGGACTGTCGCCAATACACAGCGTCCGCGCCGGAGACGGTTCCACGCCAAGATCGGCGAGCCGCGCCAGGGCCAGATCATAAATCGGATCGTGCGGTTTGCCGGGATAGATGACCTTGCCGCCCTCTTCCTCGAACACCTGGGCCAGCGCACCGGCACACCAGTGCAGCTGTTCGCCAATGCGAACGCGAATGTCCGGATTGGCGCAAATCATCTCCATTTCACGGTCCGCGGCCTCGGCCAGGCGATCGCGATAATCATCCGGATGATCATTGATCTGATCTTCCAGACCAATGCACAGGACGGTGTCAGAGTTGCGCGCCTCCCCGAATTGCAGATCGAGGCCTTCATATAGGAATTTGTCCATTTCCCAGCCGGAATCGGCGCCCATGCGCCAGAACACTTCGCCAGACCGCTGACGCAGCACTTCGCGCGTCGCATCGCCGGACGTGACGCAATCATCGAAGGCTTCCGGCGGCACGCCCAGCGGATCGAAATAGCGAATGGCCTGCTCTTTCGGCACCGGCGCATTGGTGATCAGACAGACTGCCCCGCCCTGGTCGCGAAACCGGATCAGGGCCTCGCACGCCTCGTCAAAGGCATGGCGTCCATTATGGATTACGCCCCAGACATCGCACAGGATGGCATCATACTGATCAGCAATGGCGGCAAGACCGCCAGGAAATTGAGGATGAGTCATGCCCGCGCATTATGCGGCGCTGCCTCTGGCGTCAATCTAAGAAGCGCGTGAGGTGAGCAGGCGGACCAGATCGGCGGGCGGCGCGGTTTCTTCCATCAGCGACGACTTGATCGGGCGCGGGGCCCCGAAAATATGCCCCTGGCCGTACGGAATGCCATATTCGAGCACTTCCACAACGCTGACTTCTTCTTCGATCTTCTCGGCCACCAGGGTGACGCCATAGCGGGAACAAATCGCCGCCACTTCTTCACCGGCAATCTTGCGCTCTACTGAAGAGGTGGGTCGCGGCCCGAACGGATCGCGCAACTGGTCGATCAGGTCGCCGCCATTGAATTTGACGAAGCGAATGCCCGCATCCTGCAGACGCGGCAGGTCGATATCGATCGTCTCCGCATGATCGATCGAGAAGCGGAAGCCCAGCGCCGTGAGCCGCTCCATCGCCTCGCGCATCTGTTTCGAACGATGCTCGAACCGGCTGGCGCGAATTTCGAAAATCAGGGCCCCGGCCAGGTCGCGATTCTGCTCCATATGGCTCAGGAAGAATGGAAAAAAGTGAGGGTCTTCAAGCGAGTGCGACGAGACATTGCAGAACACGCCGACCCGGCGGTCACGCGCCGCAAGACGTCGAACGACTTCGACCGAGCGGTAGAGCATCATGTTATCGACCACGCCCAGCAGGTTCGCCCGACGGGCGGCGTCGAGGAATTCCGCCGGCAAAATCAGCGATCCATCCGCGTCGCGCAGGCGCGTATAGCCTTCATAAAAGGCGACCCGGCGCTGTGGCAGCGAGACGATGGGCTGCAAGTGCAGATCGACCCGGCCATCTTCCAAGGCTTCCTTGACGCGGCGCAGAACGGCATCTTCCTGTGGCGCGACGTCACCGGTGGTTTCGGCATCGGCCAGTTTGGTCTCGAAACTGCGCGACAGACGCTCGATCAGCGTTTCCAGCTGGCGCATTTCGCTGACCAGAGCGTCGCGGCGTTCCGTCAGTTCCTGTTTGACGGTGGTTTCGACAGCAGTGGTTCGCGCTTCGACGACATCGATTCGCTCCTTGTCGTCTTTTTGCACGGTTTCGACCGCAACGATTCGGTCCGACAGGTCTGACGTCGAGCTCGAACGGGTGGCAAACAGGTGCACCTGGCCCATTAATGCGGTGATGATCGCGCCGCCACAAATGGCCAGCGGCAGCTCAATCGCAGCGTAGGTAAACAGGCCCCAGCCCGCCCCTGCGCCGATCAGGGCATAGATCAAAAAGTACAAGGCAACCATCAATTCCCAGCCCCTGCTGACACAATATCCTTAACAGATACGCGCCAAACGTTAACGAATTGGTAGCTTTAGAGTTAATTCGCCTGCTTTGCCAAGCATCAGCTTAATCCATCAACAGCATTTCTTTCGGCATCGAGGAATTCGCGCAACGCTTGCAAAGTGGGCAGGATTTTCGCCAGTTTCGAGACGTCTTGATTCTCTTCCAGGATCGCCGCCAGGGGCGTCATGGCCTTGATCCCGCGATTTCGGGCATGGCGGCCAGGCGTGGTGATCGTGACGATTTTGCGCCGGCGGTCCTCGGCGCTGCCGACAATTTCGACATAGCCCTTGCGCTCCAGCTTGGCCAAAATCGCGGTCATTGAGGGTTTGGTGACCTGAAAAGCCTTGGCGAGATAAGAGGGAGACTTGCCATCCCCCAGACGGACAAAATGGTTCAGTACGCCAAATTCGGATGGATTAAGCTCCGGCGCCAGCACTCTGGCAAAACGGGCCGTGCTCAATTGATTGATAATGCCGATCTCATTGAACAAGGTGAAAATGACGGCCGCCGGATCAGAATCGCTCATGCTCAGGAGCTTATCAGTTTGCTCTCCAGCGGCCAACGCGGACTCGGCGCCGGGAATTTCGTATAGCCGACCCGTCCGAGCATTTGCAGCGCACCGGACGGCGCCACACCCAGCTCTTGCCGGATCGCTTCATACGGCTGCGCCATTTCCGGAAATTCCTGCAGAATCTGGCTGAGCGGATGGACGCAAAGCCCGGCCTTTTGCGCAGCGAGGTTCATCCGCACCCATGCCCGACCGGCCTGTAATTGATCGGCGCGCGTATTTGTCTGCGACTTGACCCAGACAAAGCCCTGCGCCGAGTGGATGATCGGGTCATACATTTTGAGGCCTTCATTATAGGCCGTGCTGCCGGGCGTATCGAGGCCTTCCGGCGTGACAATGCCGGTCATCTTGAACAAGCCCATGGGGATGCCGCCCATATCGATGCCATCCGGGTTCTCAACCACGGCGCGATTGCCGATGCGCATCAGATCGACGCTCTCGCGGCGCGTCAGGTCGGTCTCCATTTCAATCTGAAAGCCTTGCCAGGCGAGCGCGATGATCCGGTCGCGCTGCGCCGCATCGAGCGTGCCGCCAACCTCGAGATCGCCCTGCCCGCTCGCGATCACCTGCTCCAGCGTTTCGGTGTTGACTGGTCTGGACGTGTCATACGGCTCCTTGGTTGAACGGCGTTCCAATATGTTGGCGAAGAGCGGGTCTTTGGGCGTGTCTGCTGCCACCGCGAATTGTACCTGCGCCATACGGTTTCCATTCAGACGCGGGTGCGCTTCGCCATCCGGAAACGGCGTGATGGCCGCGGCATAGCCCTTCTCTGCAGCGGCGATGCGCAGCAATTCCATCATGCAGCCGAAACCGATCGTGATTTGGCGATCCAGCGGATCCGTATGCGGCAAACGCCGGTCCAGATCGACATAGATATCGAGCCGATCATCCCCGACGAGGTCAAACTGCCAGGGCTGACGATTGTGTGGATTGGGCGCCAGGATCGCATAAGCGAGCGCGTCCAGACGTGGATCCCCGAAAGTCTCTCCCGCCGCGCGCCAGGGGGCGCGGGCTTTGGCCAGACCTGGTCCATGAGCGACCCCGACTGTACCAACCCCGCCAATCAGGGCAGCGGCCCCACCTGTCATCAAAATACCGCGTCGTGTGAACATATTGGTCTCCACATGAATTATTATTAGTTATCTAACTAATATATATTTTTCAACTGTCAAGCGAAATGCGTGGCATGCGTGCCACACTGTTCTGATCATTCGATTTTTCACGTAGATTCTTGCAGCACCGCGTTTGACAGCGTTCTTCCGGTTTTTTAACCAAGGGCTCAAATCCCGACACACCCACGGTCCACGGTCACTTTTTGACCGGATGGGGGCGTCTCGGGGGAGACCGGGGTCCTGTTCAACGCAGGACCCCGTTGCTTTTTCAGGTCACTCGTTTTCGACGAAAATCGGTTCCGTGATCGGCCAGGTATAGTCTCCGACATCGCCCTGACAGGCGATGGTGACCACCCGATCAACCGTTGGCTCGACCAGCATAAGCTCGTCCTCAGCGCCGCAAACTCGTAACCAGGCGACCCGCTCCGCGCCATTGACGCGATAGTCGATGCGAAAACCGCCGCTCGAACCGGTGACGCTCAAATCTCCGGTATCGAAAACGCGCTCACGCCCACCTGCGGTTCGCGCGAAAAGCACCGCCGCATCGTAGCCGCCCGGTGGAATGCCATGCTCCACGACATAAAGAGCGTCCGATTGTTCAAACGCCTTGTTCAGCGCCGTCGCAATCTCCTTGATACCCGGCGGACCGATAACGGGGAGCGGTTCGCGCCGTCCGGCATGCCAGGAGAGATTTCGAACCTCGTCCAGGCCTTCCAGATCCGGCGCCGTGAGAGAAAACAGGATCACCCCGTCGAGCTGCCCAAGATCCTCGGGACGCGTCGCGCGGGCGACCCCGGCCGGGGCCCCGAACAGCAATCGCTTGCCTCCGGCAATGACCATCGCGCAAGGTCGCTCATCTTGGACATCACAAGGCAAGAGTGCAAAATCATCCGGACGCACGTCAACACTGCGCCAGTCGGTCTCGCCATCAGCCCCACCGCACGCAGCCAAACAAAGGATGCCACAAGACAGGGCAGTTTGCTTGAACCAGTTCATGCCGAAGGCTTTAGTCAGACTCGTCACCCAAGAACAGTCGTATCGGTCTCTTCGATGATTTCATTTTCGATATGGCCGAGGCCCGAGATCTCAACTCGAACCCGATCACCGGCCTTCAGCCATTTTGGTGGATCGAAGCCGGCCCCAACTCCAGCGGGTGTCCCAGTGAAAATGACGTCGCCGGGTTCCAGCGTGAAGGCCTGGGTCAGGTGCGCGATCTGGTCCGCCACAGAGAAGACCATATCGCGCGCATGACCGGATTGTCTGAGCTCGCCATTAACATAGCCGCGAACCTCCAGCGCTTTGAAATCATCGATCTCGTCTGGGGTTACGAGAAACGGTCCGAACGGCGCATGGGTATCAAAGCCCTTGCCCATGATCATGGTCTGACTGGCGCGCTGCCAGTCGCGCACAGAGACATCGCAGCCGCAGGAGTAGCCGGCGATCAATTCGTGCGCTCGGGCAGCCGGCACATGCCGACCGGTCTTGCCGATAATCACGACGAGTTCAGCTTCATAATCCAGTTGTTCCGACACGATTGGCAGATGAACCGGATCGAATGGCCCGTTGGCGGCGGTTGTTTGCTTGTTGAACCACTTTTGCACGCTAGCTGGGGTCGGCTTGATGAAGGAGACCGACTCCTTTGCGTGAGCAGCATAGTTCAAACCGATTGCAAGTATTTTGCCCGGACGCAGAATCGGCTGGCGCAACCCAACCTCCGACAGAGGGACACGCGGCCCGCCCTCCACCGCTTTCGCTGCCGCGCGGAGATCGCCCAAAATTTCTTTCACCTGCGCAGCCTGAGACAGGCAGACCATATCGCCTTCTACCAGCCCTGCGCGGGCTTGGCCATTAACCACCAGATTGGCCCATTTCATTGCCGTGTGACCTCTTCGCTACGTTGAATTGAAACCGAACGAATTTTCGCAGGCTGTCAATTGAAGACGTTTAATTAGACGTCTAAGCCTGCGCGTTCATGTTGGTGGGACTAAAGAAAGTAGAGTGAACATGACGCAAGGGCTTCGCGCGCAAGAAAGTACACTGGCTGATCTCTTGTGCAACGGAATTGAAATGGCGATGCCGCCATATCAGCGCAGCTATTCGTGGGAAAATTCAGAGGCCCAGGCCCTGCTCTCGGACCTGCACGATGCCAGCGAAAGCGGCGAAAGCCACTTTATTGGCGCCATTGTTCTAGTTCGGGAAGCCTCTGGGCGTTTCCTGATTGTAGATGGCCAACAAAGACTGACCACGCTGACCATCCTGCTCTCCGTCTTGCGGGACACCGAAACCGATGAGGACCGCAAGACCGAGATTCACAGCATGATTGCCGATGATGAGACCGACAAGAACGGCCCGACCTGGCGCATCTCGCTCAATCATATTGATGGCCCCTATCTGCGCGAAGCGATCCAGACCCGCGGCGCCTCGCTGAAAAAAGACGTCGAACCAAATGATAGCGAGAGCCAGCGCCGCATGACGCGCAATCTTGAGAACTTCATCAAGACGGTGCGCAACATGTCCCCTGAAGCGCAGCGCGAGTTGGCGGATACAATCAAGAATCGTATCCTGCTCGTCAAAGTTGTCGTCGAAGACTGGGATGGCGGGTATAATGTGTTCCGCGTGCTCAATACGCGCGGTAAGGCCCCGAACACGCATGACATCATCAAAACAGACCTGCTCGAAAACGCCCACCTGACGCCAGAAGAGGCGGAGGCTTATTCCCGCGAATGGTCCGAACACGAGTCCCGGCTCAGCGGCTCGGGCTTTGATGACCTGCTCAATCAGATCAGCACACTCTACGCCCGCAAGACGCGCAAGGGTGCCAGCGAGTTTCGCAAGGCGGTGATCAACCGATCGATTGGCGGCACTCGCGAATTCCTCAGCAAGGAATTGCCGGCCTATGTCGATGCCTATGTCACGATCTCGACAGGCAAATGCACATTCGGAAACCTGACCCCGCAAATCAGCGAGTGTTTGAACCATTTGCGATTGATCGACCACCAATTGTGGCGCGCCCCCGCGCTCAAATTCCTGGTCAATCATAATGGCAGCCCGGAAATCGCCCTTGCCTTCTTCCGCAGCTTGGAGCGGTTCGCCTATGGTGCAATGATGGCGATCACGGAGCAACGAAGCCGCCAGAGACGGTATCAGAAGATTGCTGACAATGCCGACAATGCACGAGTTTTGCTGTCTGATAGCGGTCCGTTGGCCCTGTCTCGGGACGAGCGGCGTGAGATTTCGAACCGTCTGCGCAGTCGCTTCGGGGCCTTTGCCCAACGCCGTGCCATTGCCTTGCGCATGAACGCTGAGATCGAACACGGCGTCGCGCTCGGCCCCGACGATGGCGCGACCGTTGAACACGTTTTGCCCAAGAACCTGCCTGAGGAATCCCCCTGGCGAAATGCCTGGCCCAATCAATCGGTCCATCGCGACCTGGTCGACACGATTGGCAATTTTGCCTTGCTGTCGCAATCGACCAATCAGAAGGCAGACAATCTCTCCTTCATGGAAAAAAAGACGCTCTACTTCGCCGGGGAGCAGCCGGAATTCGCCCTGACCCAGGATATTGAAGACAAAGTCGCCTGGACACCGGACGTCACTCGAAGCCGCACAGAGCATTTGTCAAAGATCATGGAAAATGCCTGGCAACTCAACCAGGCCATGCTTTCTATGTAAGCAATGGAAGGCGCTTAGGACGTTGATTCCGCGCTGCGGCGGTCAGCGGCATAGTCGGCAAGTTTGTCGGCGGCGTCGCGGGCCGAGTCGATGCTGGCATCAAATTGCGCCAGGGCATACGTGGTTGGATTGGCGTCGGCCATATCGAGTTCCGACAAGACGGTGATAAAGGTCCGGCGCGCTTTCTTGGCGGTGACAAGCGCCGTCTCATAGCTGAGCAAATCTGCGCGCAGGGCTTTGGCGGTGATCTCGGTCTCAAACAGTTTTTCGACTTCCATCGTCGCGACATCAAGACCGTGGGCAGCATGTTCAATATCAGAGCGAATGAAATCCGCTTGCTCGCTTGCGACATCGCTCTGGCGTTTCACTTGCGAAATATAGGTAGCGTCGCCGGCATCGTCTTTCTCACTCGCGCCATCCATCAACACGCGCGCAAAATCGAACAGCCCATTATTAGCTTTGACCCAATTCTTGCGCTCGGCCTGTTCGGTATAGGCATCGGCGACTTTGCTGAGACTACTTTCCTGGCTGGCATAACTTGTTTCAACCGTGGCTTCAGAGGCAACCATGGAAACGGTTGCGCACCCACTCAAAGTGGTCGCCAATAGTAGAGAAAAAAGTACACTACGCATGAGGCTATTCACCTGCCTGAATTTTTCACTCGCCCATATTATCACATACAGATGAGAAAATCGCCGTCCATACCCTTTATTCATACTTTAACAGCCGATAGGTGAAGAGGTCGTGAACAAAGGCAAAAAATGCTTAAACTTTATCCACCTATAGAAGCCCGGCGCTCAGGCTTCCTGCGAGTCAGCGACCTGCACGAGATCTATTGGGAAGACTCGGGCACCCCGAATGGTCTTCCCGTGTTGGGCATACATGGCGGACCCGGCGGCGGCTCGAGTCCCGAAATGAGACGCTTCTTCGATCCAACCGTATATCGCATCATTCTGATGGACCAGCGCGGTTGCGGAAAATCGACTCCGCATTCCGAACTGCGCGAAAATGATACCTGGAGTTTGGTCGCAGACATTGAAGCGGTGCGCGCACATTTGCAGGTGGATAAATGGGTTTTGTTCGGCGGTTCCTGGGGCTCGACCCTGGCGCTCAGCTATGCGGTCACACATACGGAACACGTGCATGGGCTCATCCTGCGCGGGATTTTCCTGCTGACCGAGGCTGAGATAAGATGGTTCTATCAGGATGGCGCCAGCCGTCTCTTTCCGGATTCCTATGATCGCTATGTATCGCCCATTCCCGAAGCCGAACGCGATGATTTGCTGCACGCATTCCATCGGCGTCTGACCGGTGAGGATCGCATGGCGCGCCGGGCCGCAGCCAAGGCCTGGGCCTGCTGGGAAGGAGAGACGATCACGATTCAGGGCCCCACCAGCCGCCCCAAACGGTTTGAGGAAGATGATTTCGCCGACGCCTTCGCCCGCATCGAATGCCACTATTTCGTCAATAAGGGCTTCTTCGAAAAGGATGGCTGGCTGCTCGAGCAAGCCCGCGAGAAGCTGCAGAAAACACCCGGTCGTATCGTGCACGGGCGCTATGATGTCGTGACGCCCCTCTCGAGCGCCTGGGGGCTTAGCAAGGCCTGGCCGGCGGCGAAACTCGATATCGTCTCGAATGCCGGTCATTCCAGCCTTGAACCAGGCATTGTCGACAAGCTGATCCGCGCCACGCGTGAATTCGGGCGTCAGTTCAGGGAGACCTGATCCAGCTATAGGCATTCTTTGTCAGAGCCTATCAAAGCCATACGAATTTTATATTCGTCTTATTGGTGTGTCGCACCATGTCGGGTGGGTCAAACTTGGGAGTGACACACAATGAAGCATATTCTGTTGGCTGCTGCGGCAGGCGCGCTCACGGCTGCGTGCGTAAATACTGAAATCACTGACGTCTCCGACGTCGTCGAAACAGCCGCTACCGAAACTGAAACCACCACAGACGAGACCGTTGAGGACGCCATGGACGTGGTTGAGACAGCACCAGCGCTCTGCCTGGACATGGGACCGCAAACGCCGCGTGACATTTCCAGCGTGGTTGGCCTGAACACGGTGACCTTTCCAAAGGCGCCGGCATCCTCAGCGATGAACCTGTGCAACATCCACACGCACACCAATGCCGAACACAAGGGCCCGGGCTTCAGCATTTTTGTCGATGCCTCGGACAATGGCGGCTTTGCGTGCAATGAAACCGCAGACTTGACCGAAGACGAACTGGCGCCGGCGCCGGGCGCCTATAAGGGCGTTGTGCCGGGCCAGACGATCGAAGTGCACTGGGTCCAAACAACCTGCGACGCGGCGCCTGGCGAAGGCCTCGCCGCCTGCGTGCCAGAAGGATGTACAGATCCGCTGCTGCGCGTCGAAGCCCAGACCTTCCTGGTCGTGAATGATGCCGGCGCGCTCGACTTTACCGAAATGGCGGCTGTGGTCGACGAGAAAGGCGGCTTCTATCAAGCGGGTATGATTCCGTCAGATACGGGCACGCCGGTAACGTTCCCTGGCTCCACGACCGGGCCAAGCTATAGGCAGGAAGTCTGTTCGCCGGCGCAGGTGACGTGGAATGTCCGCCCGATGTGCGCCAAGGTCGACATCAACTCACTGAACGCCTGGGCCGAAGAGGGCAATGTCTTCAACGAGACCAAATCGCACGGCGTCCGCCAGCTGGTCACGGCACCGGAATTGCTGTCATCGATCCAATAAGGCGGTGAGCCGACCCATTGAAAAACCCCGCCTCGGTCTGAGGCGGGGTTTTTTGTCGAGCGTGTTTGACGGCGTCTAGAAATACTTGTCCATGACGCCGAAGATCAAGATGATCCCAATGGCGGGCGGTACAACCCAGCGGACGGCAAAGCGCCAGAGATTCATTACCGTGCCTTCACCGAACTCGGAGGTGAGCATGTCTCGACTGAGCACCCAGCCAGAGAACACAGCAACCAACAAGCCACAAAGTGGTAGCATAATCGTCCCGGTTATATTATCCGCAAAATCGATGTAATCGACAGAATAGACATAGCCTGCGCCAATCATGAACAGGACGAAGCCAACGCCAAGCGCGGCGCCCCAGCGGTTCACGCCCTGGCGTTCTTCGAGCCAGGACACGCCGACTTCCATTAGAGAGATGGAGGACGTCAATGCTGCAAACAGCGCCAATGTGAAGAAGGCTCCGCCAATCAGATTGCCCATCGGCATCGCTTCTGACCCGAACGCAATCGGCAGCGAGACGAAGAACAGGCTTGGTCCGCCTGCCGGGTCCGCACCGAAGGCAAACACAATTGGGAAGATTGCAAAACCTGCAATCAGGGCGACCATTGTATCAGCGCTCGCAACAATCGCCGATGAGCGCGGGATATCGGTATCTCGTGAGAGATAGGCACCATAGGTAATCATCAGACAGGACCCGACGCCGATCGAGAAGAATGCTTGCCCCACCGCGGCGAGGAATGTGCCGAAGGTCACTTTGCTGAAATCAGGCTGGAGCAGGAACGCCGCCGCTTGAGCCGCATCACCATTGGTCAGTGCAAGCCCAACAATGCCGAGCAGTAGAATAAAGAATAGAGGCATCAGGATGGATGCGGCACGTTCAATGCCGCCTTTGACCCCGCGCGCGAGTATGATGACATTCACTGCGATGAAGCCAAATAGGCAGGCCAGGATCATGCCACGGTTGCCGATCGTTTCACCGAAATTAGCGCCCGAGGATTCGGCCGTAAAACCACTAAATCCTCCCGAAAAGGCTTGCGGAATGAACGCGATCACCCAAGCCGAAATGACCATGTAGAAGGTGAGAATGAAGAACGCAGCAAGCGATCCAACCCAGCCGACAAAGCCCCAATTGGCGCTTTTGCTTTCAGCCCGCGCCAGCGAGTGTATGCCCTCTACGGCCGACATGCCGGATTTGCGGCCCATGCCATATTCCGCCATCAGCACCGGCAGGCCGAACAGCACCACACAAGCCAGGTAAATAACGATAAAGGCGCCGCCGCCATTTTCGCCGGCGGTGAACGGGAAGCGCCAGAAATTACCAAGGCCGACGGAGGATCCCACCGCAGCCATGATGAAACCAAAACGCGAGCCCCACGTATCTGTCTTGCGACCGATCGCTGCCATATTCTCTCTCTCCCAGGTGATTTTACCGCGACCCTAGCCTTCGAGGCGCAAAAATCAACGCGAGGGCTGGGTTTTGACGCAAGATTGATGCTCGGATAGCGGTCGCCTTTAGGCGCGTGCATTCAGCGGATCATTGCGTCCTAAATGTACGGCCCCGACCAGTCCAAAACACCCGGCAGTCGTAATCATCACCGTCCCGCCATAGGATAGAAGCGGCAGCGGCACGCCAACCACCGGCACCAGGCCGAGCACCATGGCGACATTGAACAGGATATAGAAGGCGACCGTCGCCACCGCCCCGGCAGCGGCGAACCTTGCAAACAAGCTGGCAGCACGAAGGGCAATCATCAGACCAAGACCCAGGATCAGCATCCATAAAAGGAGCACACCGCTGGTAACAAGGAAACCGAACTCCTCCGCCAGAACGGTGAGGATGAAATCCGTATGTTGTTCAGGGATATAATCGAGCTGAGACTGGGTGCCTTCCATATAGCCCTTGCCGGTCCAGCCGCCAGAGCCAATGGCAATCTTGGCCTGTTCGATCTGATAGCCATCATCCATGACATTGACCGAAGCACCCGTCAGCTGCGCCAGATAGGTGTCGACCCGTTCGCGCTGATAATCTTGCAGGACAAAGAAATAGATGGCCGGAATGCTCGCCACCGCCGCGACACTGATCGCGGTGATCACACGCCACCAAAGGCCTGCCAGGAAGATCAGAATGCCGCCCGATGCGAACAACGCCAGAGTCGTGCCGAAGTCTGGTTGGCGGAAAATCAGCGCCGCCGGAATGGCGATCAGGGCCAGCGCCGGTAAATGGATCAGAAATCCACCCGAATAATCGTTCCAGCGTTTGTGATAATAGGCCGCCAGCGCCAAGGTCAGCGTGACCTTCATGAGTTCGGATGGTTGAACGCCAATCGGTCCGATTTGCACCCAGCGCTGGGCACCACCGGCGGTAAAGCCAAAAAATTCAACCGCCAGCAACAAGATGACGGTTGCCAGATAGCTCGGCCAGGCGGCCCGGAACCACCACCGGATCGGGACCAATGCGGCGACCAGCAAGACCACCAAAGCGACAGCAAACCGCGTCGCCTGGCGCATTGGTAAGCCGGCCTCTTCCGGATTTGTGAAAGTGGCAGAGTGCAGGATCGCGACGCCAATCATCGCCATCGCACAAATCATTAGGATGAGGCCCCAGGGCAAGGACTGGACCTGGCTGACCAGAGACTTTCGGGAAAAGTCGAGCGAATTGGAGCTGAGCGCCACCATGACTAACGCGCTCCGCCGCCCGCCGTCCCGCCGCCAACAGACGCTGTACGCGTATAGGTTGGCGTCCGTCTGGAATCCATGCGCAGCGCCTCAGCGAGAATATCGCGGGCGACCGGCGCCGCCGCTTTCGACCCGCCTTCGCCATGTTCGACAATCACGGAGATCGCATATTTCGGATCATCATGCGGCGCATAGGCGACGAACAGCGCATGATCGCGCAACCGACGATCAATGTCTTCGCCCTTGAGAATACCCGTCGCGCGTTCCTGGGCAGAGATCCGGCGCACCTGCGCGGTGCCCGTCTTGCCCGCAAGGCGCGGACCGCCGAGGCCAAGATCACCGGACCGCAAGGCCGTTCCGCCGGCCTCCGAGGTGACGCCATACATGCCAGCTTTCATGCGCCGCATGAAGTCCGGGTCCATCGGTGCATCATAGGGAATATCGGCTTCGGGACGCGGCCCTTCGCCAATGATGCGCGGCGTGATCAGCTTGCCTTCGGCAGCGATCCGCGCGGTCATGACGGCGAGTTGCAGAGGCGAGGTTGAAATCTGCCCCTGTCCGATGCCAACGTTCAAGGTCTCGCCCTCATACCAGGGCTCGCCGCGCGCTGCGCGTTTCCATTCATCATTTGGAACGACGCCGCTGCGCCCGCCAGTCAGACCGAGCTCCCAACGCTGTCCAAACCCGAACCGTTTGGAGAAGTCTGCGAGGCGTTCAATGCCGAGGCGCTTGGACACTTCGTAAAAATAGGTGTCGCAGGAGCCTTTCAGCGCCCAGTGCATATTCACCGAGCCGTGCCCACGTTTCTTCCAGCAATGCCACGTATTGTTGCCGAAGCGATAATGGCCCGGACAATAGATCCGCTCCTCTGGATCGATCACACCCGCTTCGAGGGCGGCAGCGGCGACCACCATTTTGAAGGTCGATCCTGGCGGATAGGTGCCGTCATAAGCCTTGTGATAAAGCGGTGAATATTCAACATCATCGCGCAGAACGGCATAATCCTCCGACGAAATACCATTCACGAAATCATTCGGATCAAAGGCCGGTGATGAGACAAAGGCGAGAATGTCGCCGGTTTCAACGTCCATGACGACGGCCGATCCACTTTCTTCACCAAACCGGTCAATGGCGAATTTCTGCAATTCCGCATCAACGGTGAGATAGATATCCTGGCCCGGTTTTGGCGCCAGATTGGGATCATCAAACTCACGAATGATCCGGCCTGCGGCATTTGTTTCGAGCTTCCGGAACCCGGCCTCGCCGCGCAGCCACTCTTCGGCATAGCGTTCGATGCCAGAGCGCCCCGTGCGCATATCGGGATGTTTGAACAGACGCCGGACAGCCGCACGCTCCTGACTATTCGCGCCTTCGCTCAGTCGCTCGAGATCGGTTTCACTGGCTTTCGCGACATAGCCCAGCACGTGCGCAAAGTCGCGGCCGCGCGGATAGGAGCGCGTTGCCGCCATCTCCACCTGTAGACCAGGCATACTCGGCGCCAGAACCGCGAGCCGCGAGAATTCCTCATAGGAGAGTTCGCTTTTGACGGTAACCGGCTGAAAACTGGCCTGACGACGCGCATCACGGATCAGGCGCGCCTGTCGTTCCGGTGAAATCTCCACCTGATCCGACAGACTGTACAAAAGGCGTGTTAGATCATCCGCCTGTTCGCGCACGATGGAAACCCGGCCCGCCTGTCTGTGCGCCGCCAGAGCGCGGCCGAAGCGATCAAGGATCCGTCCGCGTTGCGGCGGGGCGAGATCAAGACGGACCCCATTTTCAGCCGCCGCCACTTCAAACCGTTCATGCTCCATGATCTGAAGTTGGAACAGACGCGTAATCAGGCCGCCAAACAGCGCGGCGCCGCCGCCAGCCGCAATGACGGCGCGGCGATTGAACAAAGTGTCGACCGGACGATTTCCGCTCATACGCTTACCCCTCCCCCGACGCGGCGGGCGCGCAAGTTAAACAGAGGTGAAATCAGCATGTGCACGACCAGAGTCGCGAAATACGCTGTCAACATGGGTGTGATCCGTACCAAATGCCCCGATGAGATACTCGCTGTCAGCCATACGAGCGCGATGCCGAAAAACAAAGTTACAACCGGGAGAGCAAAACTCAGCAAAGGCGTCCGCTCCGTATCCGCCATTTGCGTCACCATGGCCGAAAATCCGTAAGTCAGCAGATTGGCCAGAGCATGACTGCCCCACGGCGCTTGCGAGGCATCCTGGGCAAACCCGAAGAGCAGCAAAAACACCATGGGCCCGAATCCAAGACCCGACCGGCCCCAGCCGACCGCGGCAATCAGACCGACATAAGGCCAGGCGAGCGGCACGCCGAAAAAGGATTTTGGTGTCAGCCCGATCAGGCCGATCAAGGCCACAACCAAAGCGCCGATGACCAGCCGCGAGCGTGGTCGGGCATTCGCCCAGCGCAAAGCGAACCAATCCGGGATCGCACTCAAGCCATTCACGATCCGTCATCCTCGCTCAATTCCGCCAGGTCCGTCTCGACCGGAGACTCCTCTGGCGCAGTAATCGTAATGGTCGGCTTAAGGCGAACATAACTCAGTTGACCCGTCAGCATGGAAAGATCGACCCGTACTTCCTTGTCAGTCTCGCCGCGGATATGGCCGACGACCACGCCGCGCGGGAACATCCCGCCTTCGCCAGACGTCAGAATGCGTTCATTGGGCAGGAACTGGCCCTGTTCCGGCAGATCAATCAGCCGACCCATCCCATCGCGGCCGCCGAACATAATGGCGCGCAGACCGCTGGATTCCCCCATAACGGGCACGCGGCTGTTAAAATCGGTGACTTTCAGAATGCGCGATGAGCGATTGCCGACCTGGACCACACGGCCGACCAGGCCGCGATCATTTTCGGCATAATAGCCTTCCTGAACGCCATTGGTGGCACCAGCGTTCGCCAGAAGCGCCTCCGCAAAGGGACCGTCTGTCTCAGCCATGATCCGCGCCGTCACTTCGGCGCCGCCGGGCTCGCCCTGCATATTGAGGATCTCTTCATAGACTTCCAGCCGCTCGGCCATGGTCAGCGCCAGGGCCTTGTACTGCGCCAGTTCACGGACGCGGGCTTCAAGCTCCAGAATTCGGCGTTCCTTGGCGGAGGCGCCGCTGATCCGATCAATCAGGCTGGGACGGGTAACATGAAAAAGTTGATCCGACGCCGCCGTGCGGATCGGTTCAAAGACTACACAGAGACGCGGTGAGGTTTGCAGGAGCAACAGCGCCAGCAGCCCCGCGATGGCAATAAAAAATCCATACCGTCGGAGCGGTCGCTGCCTATATCCCTTGCCGCTCGAGCGTGGCATGGGCCTTATCCTTCCCTATTCGACCCCGGGGGCTTACCCCGCAATCGTGTCAAACTTCTGGCGACAGGACATTCTTCATGCGCGAGAGGTTCTCCAGGACGAATCCACACCCGTTCGCAACACATTTCAATGGGTCTTCGGCAATCATGACGGGCACCCGCGCCTGTTCCCGCAACACCACGTCCAGATTACGCAACAAGGCGCCGCCGCCGGTCAGAACAATGCCGCGATCGACAATATCGGCCGATAATTCCGGTGGCATGGCTTCCAGCGCAATGCGAACCGCTTCGACAATCTCACCGACCGGATCACCGAGCGCTTCGGCCATCATTTTCTCATTGATTTCAACTTCGTTCGGGACACCGTCGCCGGTAGCGCGGCCACGAACGGTGACCGTCATGCCATCGCCATTCTCGGGCGCCATGGCGGTCCCGATCTGTTTCTTGATGCGCTCAGCGGACATCTCGCCGACCAGGATGCCCTGATGCTTGCGCAGATAGTTCATGATCGCTTCGTCCATTTTGTCACCACCGACACGGACGGAACGCGAATAGACTTGGCCACCCAGGGACAGAACAGCCACCTCAGTGGTCCCACCCCCAATGTCGACGACCATGGAGCCGGCGGGCTCTTCAATCGGCAGACCTGCACCGATCGCAGCCGCCAGCGGCTCGTCAATCAGATGAACTTCGCGGGCGCCAGCGGCCAGAGCCGACTGGTGAATGGCGCGGCGCTCGACATTCGTGGCCGAGCTCGGCACACAGATAATAATTAGTGGCGACACGAAGGCCCGGCGATTGTGCACTTTGCGAATGAAGTGCTTGATCATTTCCTCAGCGACTTCGAAATCGGCAATCACGCCGTCGCGCATGGGGCGGATCGCCTCCATGTTGAGCGGCGTCTTGCCGAGCATTTTCTTGGCATCATCACCGACCGCATAGACCATTTTGCGGCCGCCCTGATTCATATAGGCGACGACCGAAGGCTCATCGAGCTTGATGCCTTGACCCTTCACATAGACGAGCGTGTTCGCTGTCCCCAGGTCGATGGCCATGTCTGTGGAGAGAACTCCGAGAAGGCTTCCGATCATTTTTTACACCGCTTTTCTTTCTGCGCACGCTCACTCCAGCGCACGCGCGATTGGTCTTATGATCAGCCCTATATCGTAATGCCGTTTAGATTTAATTAAAGCAAGAGTCATTTGTCACCCTAGATGTACGGATCGTACACCTGC
>ERZ1740072.347-NODE-347-length-19178-cov-17.386132_pt1 | contig 19178 bp, 20 predicted proteins | sample MGYA00581733_ERZ1740072 | MGnify/ENA primary metagenome ERZ1740072 (study PRJEB43018, sample SAMN04849741) | marine metagenome | isolation source: floating plastic debris | place: Pacific Ocean | collected 2008-08-30 | study: EMG produced TPA metagenomics...
CAACAGTACGACAGCTGGTGGAAAATGACCCTTACTGGCTCAATGGCATTTGGACTGAGTACAAAGTTTACGAATGGAATCAGGTGTTTTAATCGCGGGTCGATGGCATGGAACTAGGCTGGCCTTTTGAGGGGAGCTGTTGCTAATAAATATCCAGAATGAAGAAGGATGGTCTAGGCTATCTGCCGTGGGTACCCATAAGTATTTATGTCGAAACCAAAAAGAGAAGATAGATAGTCTCAGGCTAAGTTAGCTGAGTAAAATCTTTTTGCAAGGCTGATAAGATTGTCGCCACTTCATAGAGACGATTATGACGTGACAGCAGAGAGAATGGCTCTGAGAAATCGTAGATTGAGTTCTCTAGCTTACAAAACATAAAATCACTGCCATTGGTGACCATGCCAAAAGCTGGTTGGGTTTCAGAGGCGCTCATGTAGGCAAGACATTGGGGTAGCGCGATGTCCACAGCAAATTTAGAACGTTTTGCTTCAACGGTTAGTATCCACATCAGATTGCGAACAACCAAAACATCAATACGCCCTCGGTAAATTTCATCACGTTCGGCTACGTCTATGCGTACTGGAACTTCAGAACGAACAAAGCATGGCGGTTCATGAAATCCCAATCGCTCTAGTAAAGGTGCCACGATAGAAAGGAGAATGGTGCCCTCTGTTAATAAATCAGCTTCGTAGTAGTTGCGATATCGCTGCTGAAGATGGTCAAGGAAGGCTTTGTTCTCATCACTAAGATTGCCTACTGGTATTTGCCATTCTGTAAAAAACGACTCGTCTATACACCGTTGTAACCCAAAGCGATTATTCAGTTCTTGAAAGCTTGAAATCGTTTTTTCAATCGCTAGCAAGGTACTCATAAGTTAGATGAGACGTGAGTAGGTTCATTGTACCCAATAGCTAGATATGGAAGGGTAGGCTGATTGGCTGTGTAGAAACCATAAACTGGAGAACGTTGAGGGATAATTGTGAGTGTTATGTTGAAGGCTTGATGCTCCGCTCGTCTCTTTAAGAACACACTATGGTAATCACCCCTAGCCAACTGTCCCAGGTCACTGCCCGCTGTGAATTATCGGTCGTTGTGCCCATTTATAACGAGTGTGAGAGCATTCCACTACTGGTTGAGAAAATTACTGGGGCGGTTCAGGCTATGGAGGTGTCCTATGAGCTGATCTGTGTGGATGATGGGTCCACTGATGGGTCAGGGAAGCTGCTTAAAACCATTGCCAAGGAGCGCCATGACCTGCGGGTAATTTTGCTACGGCGCAACTATGGACAAACACCTGCAATGGCAGCAGGCTTTAACTATGCCAGGGGTCGGGTGATTGTTACCCTGGATGGAGATTTGCAAAATGAGCCTGCGGACATCGCTACGGTTTATCACAAGCTGCATGAAGGCTATGACCTGGTGAGCGGCTGGCGCAAAAACCGTCAGGACAATGCGGTCACTCGACTACTGCCGTCAAAAATTGCTAATTGGCTCATTGCGCGAGTAACTGGAGTAAGACTCCATGACTATGGCTGCTCGCTTAAGGCCTACAGTGCTGAGGTGGTCAAAGATATGAACCTCTATGGAGAGCTGCATCGTTTTTTGCCAGCTTTGGCTTACATCGAGGGTGCTCGCATTAGTGAGGTGCCGGTGCGTCACCATGCTCGTCAGTTTGGTCAAAGCAAATATGGTCTAGGGCGCACCTTTCGAGTGGCGCTAGACCTGTTGACCATTTACTTTATGAAGACATTTTTGACGCGCCCCATGCATGTGTTTGGCCCATTTGGGGCAATTTCGGTGCTGGCGGGTCTAGGACTAAGTATCTATCTGGCATTTGTAAAGCTCATCTTGCAGGCCGATATTGGGAATCGGCCTTTGTTGATGTTAGCGGTGGTTTTGTTTATTTCTGGAATTCAGCTGCTGAGTGTGGGACTGTTGGCTGAGCTGATGATGCGCACCTACCATGAGTCGCAAAAACGCCCCATTTACCGAGTGCGGGAAGTGGTGGGGGGCAAACTTTAATCTTGCACGTAGGGTGTACCGTTAATTAGGGCGGTTTCGGCACGGACAAATTCTCTCCCTAGATAGGCGGCGTGGTCTAGGTAGCGGATGGGACAGGCGTTTTCTTTGTCCTCAAATAGCTTGATGCATAGCTCTTTGGCCGTGCGGCCCTGGTATAGGCGTGTTTCTTGGCGAGGTGGCGCGTTTTTCTTAGCAAGCAGGGGCTTACCGGTTTTGGGGTCACAGGCTACGCCCTTGTCGTTGATGACATTGGTGAAATGTTTGGCGCAGATTAGACCTTGCTCAGTGTCGAGGTAGATTAAAAAATAACCGTCGGGGTCGAGGTCAATAAACCGTTTAGAGAGCTTGTCGTCAAGAGTCTTGAGAGTATCGGCGGCGGGGCGTGTGTATTGACTGATGGTCATGGTAGAGAAGCGGTTTTAATGAAATTAGAACCCAGTCAGGTCCGTTGGGTCCCATATTCTACCGTGCAGGTTCTCTGATTTCACCTGGGCTGAATAAGGGTGAATGCTAAGGGGCATAAATAATAGCGATAGTCTCTGACAATGAGCCCGAAGGCTGCATTATTCTTCGTTTTTTTCTGTGGGTAGTGGCTTTAGGGGCAAATCTGCGTTGATAGCGTCAATTTCTTGCTGTTCGGCGGTGTTGATGCGCTCAATATAGTTGTCGAGGACCTGGGTTAGGGTGGGGTGATAAAACCGATGCAGGCTGTAGTTGGGGGCAGCGGGAAAGCCACGTCGTTTTTTGTGGCGACCGCCGGCACCGGGGTCAAATAGCTGGATGCCGTTGGCAATGCCCCAATCGATGGGTTCGTAGTAACAGGCGTTGAAGTGGAGATGGTTATAGTCTTCGACCGCACCCCAATAGCGACCGTACAGACGTTCACCCTTGGTCAAGCAAAATGACATGCCGATGGGATCGTTGCTGTCGTTAGCATAGGCGGCAAATACAACGGTGCGATCGCAAAACTCCGGGTACAGCTGCTGAAAAAATTGACGCGTCAGATACTTGCTCCCCCACCAGCCAAACTTGTCACAGGTATCGCTATAAAAGTCGTACACCAGATTACACAACGTATCCGATAGGCCGTCCCCAGTGTGTACCTCAAAATGTAGACCGGCCTTGGTAACAGATTTACGCTCTCGCTTAATATTGCGCCGCTGGTTAGCATTAAAGCGGGCCAAATAGTCATCAAAGGTACCGTAGCCCTCATTTTTCCAAATGTAGCTATGGTGTAGCCATTTTTGAAAGCCCAAGGACTCCATAGTGCTGCGCCAGGCAGGATCAGCATACAGAAAATGACAGCCTGAAATCTGATTTTGCTGACAAAACTGATCGATGGCCGCCACCATGACCTTGGTCAACATAGCCTCATCTTCTCCGACCGCAATCAAAAAGCGGTAGCCCTCGGCGGGGGTAAACGGCGACATCCCCAGCAATTTGGGATAGTAGTCAATACCCAACTGCTCAGCCAAATCCGCCCACTGATGGTCAAACACAAACTCACCCCGACTGTGGCCCTTAAGGTACAAGGGAGCCGCTGCCACCAGGGTGTCCTTGCACCAGACGGTCAAATGATTAGGAAGCCAGCCCGCTTGAGCCACCGTACTGCCAGACGTTTCCATCGAATTCAGCCAAAACCATTCCAGAAATGGCGTCTTGAGGGGCTGTGCCATCTGGTCCCAGGTAGTTCGGGGTAGGTCTGCCATGCAGTTGACCCAGCGCAGCGTGTAGTCGGTCAGGGACTGGGGCGGAGTGATGGTTATACCCATTGCTTGGCAGAGCGTATTAGTTCACTACGGTAATGTAGCGCGTTTAGTCTGAAGAATGGGGTGCAGACGGGACGCGATTACCACTGCCGTGAATTATCGACGGCAACGCTCTGTTATCGCTGCCGTTGATAATTCAAAAACACTTCATCACCAATGGTTTGGTTTGAGCTTAGGGTAAACTTGGGAGCCTTATCCAGGGAAAAACCGTCACCGTCGCAGGGGGTGGGCGCTGCAGCGCCACCGATGACCAACGGACAGATGGTGAGCCAGAGTTCATCGATCAAGTCAGCGGCCATCAGTCGCTCAACCAGCTGTCCGCCCCCCATGACCAGTAACTGGTGAATATCCAGGGTGTGCAGTTCATGCAAAATTTGTATCCAATCGTAGTCCCCCGTTGAGGCCTTGGGAGCTACCCAAACCCGATCAAAGCCCGACTGCCCCAGCCATGGTTCAGCACCGGCTGGTGTGGTCAATAACCAGCGCGGCACTGGCTGACTAAAGAATTGTGCAGTCGGGTCCAAATCCCCTGAGGGGGAGCAGACAATATGAATAGGTTGGGGCGATTGCTTTCGACGGGTGGCTAAAAGGGCGGGCTGTTTAATCAGGGCGGTGGTGCCATAGGCCCGTAGGGTGCCTGCACCAAAAAGGGTGGCGTCTGCGGCAGCTAGGCGTTGTTCTAGATGACGCTGATCGGTGGCCGAGGGAAACCTGGCCGCAGTGCGATGGGTATCACTAATTTTGCCGTCAGCGCTCATGGCCAAAATAGCGGTGACATGGGGACGATTTTGGATTGCGGATCTGGGCTGTGAAGCTGACGCTGGCATGTTCTTGACTAAGGCAGAGGAGCCCAGAATATTCGCTTACAAGCGATTAAGCTACCTTTGATAAGGCTTCATCTATGTAAGTGCTATTTCAACTTTTCGCTAGGTAGCCGGTAGGTAGGTAAAACCAGTCGATAAACTAAATGGGTGTTAATACCGGTATCAGTAATAACACGATGGTCGTGGGTACGGCCATGGTAAAAGCTGACATTGGTGGATAGTAGTTTACCCGTAGGCATAACATCGAAATAGGCCAGCTGTCCGCAGCGTGGTCTGGGTTACGGCAAACTAAGGAGTAAGTCCCCTTGGGGAGTAGGTCCGTTCGTTGTTATCTACAATTTTGCTTCCACGGCTTATCTCTGTGCTTCCTGTTGAAATCAGTGACGGTTCTTTAAGTTGTTAGCGGTTTATGGCTAAGCGTCCTCTTTCATTTCGCCGATTATTAATACTGCGTATTCTGCTGCTGAGTACGCCAGTGTTGCTGCTTGGTCAGGCGATTACGTTGCGTAAGGCACGCTCTAGCTTGCTCGAAACGGCGCGGCAAAACCTAACCAGCAGTGCCATCAACAAGGCAACCGGTCTAGAAGACAGCGTGCGGGCCGTAGAGTCTGAACTACTGCTGCTGGCCGATAGTCAGGCGCTCAAGTCGGGTGATGCGGATGATGTGGCGGTGACCCTGAGCCGCTACACCAACGTTGCATCCCACACGGTGGGCTGTCTAGAGCTGACCGAGGCTGAAACCGGGGCGGTGATCTCGACGACGTGCAATGCGCCCCTATTACCGACGCCACTACAGCTTCCCTGGCAGCAGGAGCCCACGGGCAACTCAGACTTTTATTTGGTGGACTTGGATAGCCCCCGACAGGCCAATGCAGACGCCATATCAGCGGATAACGGACAGGGCATGCACCCTTCCCTGCTTGATCTAATTGTGGCCACACCTATTTACACCCCTGAAGGGCAACTGCGCTACACCCTGTCTGCCCAGCTTGGGTTTACCCAGCTCGAAGATACCAATCCCCGTTCTTTGGTGGGTAAGACGGTCATTATTGACCCCAACGGGATTGTGGTCACCCACCCAAACCCTAAACTGGTCGGTCTGTCGGTGGACGATCTCCATGGAACCGACCGATTTGTCAGCATTATCAGCAGTATTCGGGTAGGCAACGCCGATACCCTACACCTGTTTAGTTTGCTCGAGAACGGGGATGAATGGCTGGCGGGCTACAGCGGCGCGCAGCTGCCGGTTTCTAGCGAACTCACGGAAACTTGGAACGTCCTAGCGGTAACGCCGCTTAATCAGGCGCTCCACGCGTTGGGTGAAATTCGAATGATTTTATTTCTCCTGACGCTGGGGTTACTGGGGGCTAATGCACTGTTGGCACTCTATGTGGCCCGGAGCCTTTCGCTACCGGTGGAGCGATTGATTCGCTATACCCAGCAGGTCCAAGATCTGTCCTCTGAGGTCAAGGCAGCTCCGCCAAATCGCAGTATTTGGGAGTTGGACTATTTGGGTAAAGTGCTAGAGCGGATGCTGCGACGTTTGGAGGGGGGAGCGCAGGAGCTGCGGCAGGCTTGGGAAAATGCCCAAATGGCCAACCAGCTCAAGAACGAATTTTTGGCCAATACCTCCCATGAGCTGCGCACACCGCTCAATGCCATTATTGGCTGTATCCGTCTGGTGCGCGATGACTGCTGTGATGACCGCGAGGAGGAACTGGAATTTCTAGAGCGGGCCGACAACGCAGCGATTCATTTGCTCAAGATCATCAACGATATTCTGGACATCGCCAAAATAGAATCGGGCACCGTCAGTCTCGATTTAGACACCCTGGATTTGGGGGTTATTGTTCAGGACGTTCTGGACATGCAGGCATTACAGATTCAGCAAAAGGGACTGACGCTTCACCGTCCGCCTAAGTCAGAGCCCATCTGGGTAAAGGGAGATGGCGATAAATTGAAGCAGGTGTTGCTCAATATTGTTTATAACGCGATTAAGTTTACCCACAGTGGCAGCATTACGGCCAAGATCGACGTGGTCTCTGAGGTGGGGGCAGACGACGATGACTCCCACACGGTGGCCGCCCCTCGAGTAAGCGTGACCATTGAGGATACGGGCATTGGAATTGAACCGAAGGATCAGCAAAAACTCTTCCATCCTTTTGTCATGGTGGATGGGACCCACACCCGCAGCTATGAAGGAACGGGGCTGGGGCTGGCGATTTCGAAAAACTTTATGAAACTGATGGGGGGCAGCATTAGCCTCTACAGTGCTGGGGTGAATCAGGGGACGGCGGTGACCCTAAGCTTACCGCTGCTGGCTAACCATGGTGAGATGGAGCTCAACACCACAGCTGGGCCAACCGAGCAGGTATTGGTGGGGCAGCAGGCTGAGGGATAAAGGGGCAAGACACTGATTTCTGAATCTCTGATTTCTATCCCAGCGGTATCCAAATGCCCTGTTGGGCAAGGGATTGGGAGAGGGCCTCTAGAATTTTGACCAGGGTTGTACCGACGGCGCCTGACGATAGGGGGGAGGGCTGATTGGTCAGGACACTGTGGACAAAGTGGTCGCACATGGTGGCGAGGGGTTCTTGATCGGGCACCTCTAGGGTCACTTTGCTGAGGGCCTGGGGCTGAAACGTCTTGGGTTCCAGCTGACCCATTTGCAAAAAGAGGGGCGCGTGGGACTGCATTTCATCAAAGACCAGGCTGCCGCGATCGCAAACTACAGATAGCTGCCGCTGCTTGTGGGGATTGGCCCAGCACAGATGAATTGTGGCTTCAAATCCGCTGGGGTAGTGGAGACGGCACCAAACTACGTCGGCCAGGGGCTGCCCGGGACGCTGGAGCCAGTTCAGCCCCTGGGCTTGGACCCGCACGGGGACAGCATCCAGCCAGTGGTTAAAAATGGCAATGTCGTGGATGGCGAGATCCCAGAGGGCATCTACGTCGTGGCGCACGGGGCCAAGATTGGTGCGGGCGGCGTAGCCATAGCGGGGGGTGCCCAGACGCCCCAGATTGGCTTTGGCCTGGGTGACGGCGGGATGAAAGAGGTAGGTGTGGTCAATAAACAGCTGCCGATTTTGCTGCTGCGCCAGACGGCAGAGGGCGGCGGATGTATCAGCGGTCAGGGTGAGGGGTTTTTCGCACAGCACATGGAGCTGACGCTGAAGGGCAGCGGTGACAATGGCCTGGTGAGTAGTGGCGGGAGTTGCGATCGCAACCGCCCCCAGCCCTTCAATCGCCAAGGCATCTTGCCAATGCTCCAGCAGCAGCACCGAGTCATCGAGGCCAAACGTTTTGGCGGTGGCAGTCAGCTGCTCAGCAAACGGATCAACCACCGCCCGCACCTGGATTTGGGGATGGGCCAAAAAGTTTCGCAGCAGGTGAGTGCCCCAACGGCCCACACCCATGAGTGCCAGTTGAATTTGACCCATGTTAGTTTTTCCTAGTTGCCATGTAATGCCACGGGCTACGGCAAGCCCAATTAGCCTGGCGCGGACAGCACGGGCGCTAGCTGCTGATATGCTTGCTGAGCGGCGCGCTGTTCGGCCTGTTTGATCGAGGGACCCTTACCGTCTCCCCAGAGTTTGCCCTGATAGTGAACCTGGGCATAAAATCGCTCGGGATCGCCGTGATTCTGGCTAATTTCTGAAACGGTGTATTCGGGCAGCTGTTTGCTGTGGGCCTGGGTGAGTTCTTGAAGGGCGGCCTTATAGTTTTGACGGGCTGGGTCCTGCTCAATGGTTTGGGTGAGATGCTCAAAGCGGGCATCGAGCCAGGGCCGAATCAGACTGAGATCGTGGGTACTGAGGTAGAGCGCCCCGAGGACAGCCTCAAAGGCATCGGCCAGACGCGAGCTTTTGCCCGCTCGATCACCCGCCGCACTGGTGGATATCTGTAGGTAACGGCCAAAGTTATAGCCCTGGGCTAACATTGCCAAGGTACGGTCGCTGACAAGTTGCGATCGCACCGCCGCCATCTCCCCCACCGACATTTGGGGGCAGGTCTCCTGCAAAAACTCCGCCGCCGCTAGCCGCAGAGCGGCATCGCCCAAAAATTCTAAGACCTCATTATTGTGATCTGCCGATTTAGAAATATCCACCAGCGCCTGATGCAGCAGCTCCCAGCGCACCGGAGCCCCCTCGGCTAGCCCCAACTTGGCAATAAACTGCCTTAGCTCCTGCTGCCGCCGGGGATCATCTATCCCAGATCCATTGTCCAATGCCTTTTGGCTAATGACCATTCACCCTTGTCTGGCGGGCTGTGCCCACCCTCCTGTGTGCTCATGTGCTCAAAAAATGGAAAGAGTCAGCCGTAAGCCGGGTTCTGTTCTCGCTGATGCCAACCTAGGGCTGGCAGCGGGCGGTTATCTATCTGGGACGACTGTTACCAGTCGCCTCTAGCGGTACACCAAAAGCGGGGATGGAAAAAGGTCAACCATGCCCCCTGCGACCTTGCTCCTAGCCGGGGTTTACCGAGCCAGCACCTCTCGATACTGCTGGTGCGCTCTTACCGCACCCTTGCACCCTTACCTGTAATAGAGCGATGCCCTAGGCATAACCCTACCCATCGGCGGTATGTTTCTGTGGCACTATCCTCACGGTCACCCGCACTGGGCGTTACCCAGCAAGCCTGACCTTTCAGGAGCCCGGACTTTCCTCAGATTAGGACCAGCCTAATCCGCAACCGCAGCACCAACTCTTTCCGACTAACTATAATATCGCGGTGGCACAAGAAACTCACATTACAACCCACGGGCTCAATGTTATGACGAGGAATGCTACTGCAAGTGGGGCAAGAGCCCAGATCTCTCCATCACCAGCTTTACCTGTTCATTCATCCCCTTAGCAACAATCTTGGCGCCCTCTCTGTGGCCTTGCAGCACACCTTCCCAAAAGACCGATGCAGCTGCAGGCTCAATAAATTTAGTCTTCGCCATATCAATGACGAGGGTGACCCCAGGCTGTAGTTTTTGTTTCAAATCTCGCTCAAAAAACGGTGAGATGACGCTGTCTACACGACTAGGGAGACGAATAACTGCGTGGGATGTGGCCGAACTCGTATTCATATGTAGCAAAAAATACTCAGTACGGTACTACCGTAAGTGAAATATACCTAGCAATCTTGGGTCTTTCTACGGAGATAGCGGTTAATCCCCATGAAGTTTGCAAGTATTCAACCACTTGTCAGGGCTGGCATATCCCTATTTATACGTAGCATTCAAACGTATAAATAAGCTCAAATTGAAAGTTCAAACTACCCACACACTAACGACCTGTAAAACAGCGACACCTGTGACCTATCTCACTCAAACTCATAATGATTCTGAGTTAATATAAAACCAGAGCGTTGCTGATTTGGAGGTTTTCAATGGAACAGCTCTCTCAATCCTGGTCCAGCGTAGCGTCCGATGTTATGACCGACGGAGTCACCGCTAGTGTGGTGGCAAGCTTTGGTACCGGTGTGGGTGCAGTGCCCGTGCTATTTACAGCAAAGCTCAGCGAGCGATGGAAAACTCTATTGCTCAGTGTGGGGAGTGGAGTCATGCTATCGGCGGCAGCGTTTTCATTGTTAATACCCGCTCTGGCACTGGCTGGCCGGTCGGCTGGCTATGGTGTCGGCATTAGCGAGGTTGTCAGCGCGGCTGCCATTGGGGCGCTGATCTTTTATGGCCTAGAGACTGTGCTGCCTGCGCCAGACTTAGGGCAGGCAGCACAGTCACGACACATCTGGCTCTTTGTATTGGCCATTGCCCTGCACCATTTCCCAGAAGGATTGGCCATAGGGTTGGGGACCGAGTCTACCCATGATGCGGGTATTGCCATTGGTGTGGCATTGCAAAACCTACCAGAGGGGTTGATGGTGGCCTTAGCCCTACGTCAACTTGGTTACGGCGTCGGACCGGCATTGGGGTTCGCCACCCTATCGGGTTGGTTAGAGCCATTGGGCGGATGGTTGGGAGTAACCTTAGTGGATTTGGGCTCGGCCATTGCCCCCATGGGCATGGCCATGGCAGCGGGGGCAATGCTGTTTGTTGTGCTCCATGAGCTGTTACCTGAGCTAAATCTCAAAACATTAAACAGCAGCGGCTCCTTGGGTTTAATGACTGGATTAGTCGTCATGGGAATGGTGGAACAGTTTTTAGGTTAAAGAGATTGATTGGTTAGAGATGTTCCATGAAACGTCTCTAACCAATCCAACGCAACGTCCCTACGAAAAGACAAGATTAGCCGTTAAGCCTTGCTTCTAAGTCCGCAATTTTGGCCTGTAGGGGAGCGGTGGCTGCATCAATTTCCACCTGGAGTTCCGCTTCGGAGTAATGGACAGGGATATGTTGGGGACAGTTTTGACTAAAGGCTTCGAGGGTGAACACCACGGCTCGCTCAATCTTGGCCGGATAATCGGGTACACGCAGCTGTTCAATTAGCTCAGGATCGTCCTCAACATAGCGGGCGTGCCCCCAAAGCTTGAACCGTCGCCGATGACGATAGTCCATTAAAAAGAGAAAGGCTTTGTTGTTCTCCGACAGATTACCCACGGTAATGTACTGCACATTGCCCGAGAAATCGGCAAAGCCGATGGTTTTATCATCGAGCACTTTTAGAAAGCCAGGGGGACCACCGCGAAACTGGATGTAGGGATAGCCGTTGGAGCTGACGGTGCCCAGGTAACCGCCATCTATGTGGGCGATAAACTCGGCCAGCTCTGGTGTAATGGTGTCATTGGCAGGAGCCTTGGCAGTATAGCGTTCGTAGGTTTCCCGTGAGCCGCGTTGGGTTTGGGCAGCTTTAACGGCAGGGGTAAAGGCGATGTCAGCGAATTTGCTAGCCATGGTTGTTATAGGTGGGTAAAAGATGAGCATCTTAGGGGATGTTCCACCTCTGTAGGGACGTTGCCTGCAACGTCCCTACAGGAGCGGTTTTCGTCCTAGGCATTACCCGCAAGTGCTTCAATGCCTCTCATGCCGACAAAACCGGGAAGTTGTTTGACTCGCTCAATCCAGGACAACACATGGGGGTAAGGAGACAGGTCAATCTTACCGTCGGGGGCCAGGGCCACGTAGGGGAAAACGGCAACATCGGCAATGGTCGGTGTACTGCCGACCAGCCAGTCTTGACTGCTGAGGTGTTGGTTGAGCTGGTCAAGGATAAATGCGGCCTTTTCAGTAGCGCGCTCAATGTTAATGGCCTTGACCCCAAACAGATAGTAGAGACGGGCGGATTCTGGACCCTGGCGCACTTCGCCAGCGGTAATGGAGAGCCAACGAATGACCGCTGCCATGGCAACAGGTTCTTGGGGAAACCATGGTCCCTCTGGAGCGTAATGGCGGGCCAGATACCCCAGGGCTCCTTGGGCATCGGCAATCACAATATCGCCATCGGTGAGCACGGGTATCTGGCCAAAGGGATTGAGGGTTAAAAACTCTGGCTGTTTGTGTTCACCTTTCATCAGGTCTACGGTGATCCACTCATAATCGAGTCCTAGAAGGCTGAGCAACAGTTTAACTTTGTAGCTGTTACCTGACATGGGATGGCCGTACAGCGTTGGCATGGTTTGGGCTCCGATTGATTTGTATTGGCAGTTTCTTGCAGCTTCTTACAGCTTTTGTATAGCTAGACCGACCGTTCGGTCTAATTAATTTGTACCGAACGAACGGTACAATGTCAACACAGGTGCCGTTCAGGCATCGTTAGTGACTTGTTTGGTATTTGTCTGTGGCGCGTGAAACCTATTTGCCGGTGCTATTTCAGCTGTTTCGCCATCACGGGTATGACGGGGTGAGTTTGGCGAAAATTGCTGAGGCTACGGGTCTGGGCAAGGCAAGTTTGTACCATCATTTTCCGGGGGGAAAGGCAGAGATGGTACAGGAAACGCTGGCCTATTCGGGGCGGTGGATGACTGAGAATATTCTGGGGCCGTTGCAGGGGGATGGGGAGCCGTTAGAGCGGTTGAGGGGAATGTGCGATCGCATCTCTGACCTATACGAAGCCGGAGAGCAGCCCTGTCTGCTAGCGTCCCTGACTGTGGGGGCATCGCGAGACATTTTTCATGCAGCGGTTCAAGAGCGGTTGAGGAGTTTGGTAGATGCGATCGCAGCAGTTTTGACCGAAGCCGGCTTAGCGCCAGAACTAGCCCAGCAGCGGGGCGAGGACGCCGTCATGACAATCCAGGGCTCCCTAATTTTATCCCGTGGGTTAGATGACCCAGCCCCATTCCAGCGAGCAATCGCCCAACTACCAGAACGACTTTACCAAGGACTACCAAATCCGATTGTTAGCTAAAAGCGGCCTTGGGACAACATTATCGATTTAATACTTCCTGGGGTGTTGCCTGGACTGTCGGCCGCTGACAGGCTCGATAATTCCACCAGTAAGCGCCTAAACCAACCACCACATTTGACACCAGTGCCGCCACAAAAATTCCCGTAGGTCCTGCAATCCGGCTGCCAACATAGGCCAGCGGGATATACAACACAAACATACGGGCAATGGTCATGACAATGGACGGCATTGGCTTACCCATGGCGTTAAAGGCAGAGCTGCTCACCTGGATAATACCTGCGGTGCCATAGCTGATGGGAACTAGCCATAGATATTGGGTGGCGACGGCAATAACATTCGGATCTTGGTTAAACAAACCTGACAAGAGACGCCCGCCTAACCCTAAACTAACGGCCATACATAATCCCCAACCAATGCAGAATAAAAAGCTCTGGCGTAAGGCACGATTGACCCGGCCAAACTCTTGGGCACCCCAGTTTTGACCCACAAAGGGACCCATACTAGCGGATAAGGCCATAACAGTGATGAGGGCAAAGGATTCCAAGCGGGAAGCGACACCAAATCCGGCAACGGCGGCAGGACCATGGATGGCAAGGAAGCTGGTGATCACACCGATGGAGATGGGGGTAATCATATTGGAGGCCGCCGCCGGGAGACCAACAATGAGAATATCCTTCCAGCACCAAAGCGTTTCATTAAGATCGGGGAATTGGGCAGAGAGGAGATTCTCTTTAAAGCGAAGAACTAAAAGGGCAGCCACCAGGGTCATGGCCCGGGCAATGACGGTGGCAATGGCTGCACCTTGAATTTCGAGCCGAGGGAAGCCCAAAGCTCCGGTAATCAGCAGCGGGTCGAGAACAATATTAACGGCGGCAGACAGGGTCATAATGATGCTCGGCGTCAGGGTGTTGCCAGCGGCGCGGATGGCGCTATTGCCCACCATAGGCACCACTAAAAACACCATGCCGAAGTACCAGATGCGCATGTAGTCACGCACATAGGGAAGAACATCTGGCCCGGCACCTAGCGCTTTAAAGAGCGGATCGATGGTGAATAGCCCTAAAACAACGAAAAGGATGACGGCGGTGAGGGCCAGGGTCAGGCTGTTGGTGGTGAAGCGTTGGACACGACTGATGTCACCTTCGCCGATGGCACGGGCAATGACGGAGGAGGCACCGATACCCAGACCCATGGCTAAGCTGCCAAAGGTCATAACAACGGGGAAGGTAAAACTCATGGCCGCAAGCTGGGCAGTACCCAGCTGACCGACAAAATAGGTATCGACTAAGTTAAAGGCAATGATAGCGAAAACGCCCCACACCATTGGAATAGTCAGGGTTAAGAGTTGCTTTCCAACTGGGCCTTCGGTGAGTTTGCGATTCATGGAGGAGCGATGGGGTGTTTGCTCAGTGTAAGTCACATAAGCGTTGCTGGGTCTTGGGATGGTTTTATCTGCAAGATACCCACTTAGGGCATTCCTCACAGATCGGTGCATCCCCTAAATCAGCAACGGCTGACACGATTCTCAACGATGGGGTGTCTATACCAGACCCATGATGAGGCCGTAACAACTTTCCTATCCATTCACAATCGGAGCACAATCGAGCCATGGGGTCATCCAATCAGAAAGAATGAGACACGTCAGCCAATGGTGTTGGCGGCAGTGTTGGCTGAAACACATTTAGCCAGGGTGTACCACTGGTGATTATCAATCTGTTCTAGTTCCTGATCGCTGGGCAGGCCAGCCGCATCTAAAAAACCCGAGACCAGCGGATGAGGGCTACCTAAACAGAGGTCTAAGGCTTTACGAACAGGATTGAGTGCATAGTTGCCTCGGTGAATCATTTGAGCACTAAAAATCAGCACATCTCCCGGCTCTAGCTCAATTAATACCGAGTCCGGTAAAGATTCATGGTTTTGATGACCGTTTAGCTCAAACCGAACGTTTCTTTCTAACGCCGTATCCCAACGGCTGTGGCTTTTCGGAATAAGTTCTACGCCCTTCTCCGCAACTAGGGGAATGCGGGCATGGAGGCTGAGCATGTTGTGTTGTTCGGCAGCCTGCACCGCATCATCAATGGGACTGTATTGCAGATCACGATGCCAGTAGGGCTGCTTTCCATTTTGGTAAGGATTAAAAAATAGCTGCGTATTGTGGAAGTAAATCTCCCTGCCAGACATACATTCTAGGGCCTCGGCAAGCTTGGCAGACGCCATCAGATTAAAGAACTGAAGACGCTCGTGGCTGTGGTCTGCAAAATACTTAGGATGGGTGAGCGAGTGCATATTGATCAGCTGTTGCTCAACCAAGGCATGGTGATTTTCCTCTCGCCACTGGCCATAGATGCGATCAACGATATGGGTGATTTGGTCGATTTCATTTTTCTCAAAAATTTTATTCAGAACAACGTAGCCTTGTCCCTCAAACTGTTGACCCAAGTCCATTGGTTTTAATTGAAAACGACGACAATTCACCGATTAATTCTGTCTATGGGTAAAGTCTAATCATTCCCATGCAAAGACGGCTCAGAATTTGTCAAAATGCGAGAAATGAGTTCGCCCTTGCCCCATGGATAAGCCTGTCATTCTGACCATTGATGATGATCCTGCTGTACTACAGACCATTTCCCGTGACCTGCGTAAGCAGTATGGGGAGCGCTTTCGTATTGTGCGTGCTGACTCGGGTGCAAAAGCACTAGAGGCCACCCAGCAGCTAAAGCTGCGCGGCAATACGGTGGCACTATTTTTGGCCGATCAGCGCATGCCGGGCTTGAGCGGTGTCGAATTTTTAAGTCAGGGCTCTGAGATTTTCCCCAAGGCCAAGCGGGCACTGCTGACGGCCTATGCAGATACAAATGCGGCCATTGATGCCATCAATACAGCGCAGTTAGACTATTACTTGCTAAAGCCATGGGATCCACCCGAGGAAAAGCTGTATCCGGTGCTGGATGACCTGATCCACGACTGGCAGGCCACATTTAAGCCAGAATTTCAGGGGGTGAAGGTCATTAGCGATCGCTGGTCGCCCAATTCCCATGCGCTGAGGGATTTTCTCTCCCGGAACCAGGTACCCTATCGCTGGTTAGATATTGAGTCAAACCAGGAAGCACAACAGCTGGTAACCTATGCAGGAGAAAAAGACAATCCTTGTCTCCCATTGGTGCTGTTACCCAGTGGAGAAAAACTGGTCAAACCCAGTACCGCTGACCTGGCCCAGCAGGTGGGGATGCAAACTGAGGCAGCAAAGCCCTTTTATGACTTAGTGATTGTGGGCGGTGGTCCAGCAGGGCTGGCGGCAGCGGTATACGGTGCATCGGAAGGACTACGCACCGTCATGATTGAGCGAGAGGCCCCCGGTGGACAAGCGGGTACCAGCTCTCGTATTGAAAACTATTTGGGCTTTCCTGTGGGGTTGAGCGGCAGTGACCTGGCTCGGCGGGCAGTGACCCAAGCAAAGCGCTTTGGCGTGGAGATTTTGACCCCCCAGGAGGCAAAGGCCATTCGCCTGGAGGACAACTATCGCATTATTACCCTGTCGGACGGCAGTGAGATTAGCTGCCATGCGCTGATTTTAGCGATGGGGGTGTCTTGGCGACGTCTGACAGTAACCGGTGTAGAGCAGTTTACCGGCGCTGGCGTTTACTACGGTGCCGCCCAAACGGAGGCGGCAGCCTGTCAAGATGAAGATGTGTATGTGGTGGGCGGTGCCAACTCGGCAGGGCAGGCCGCCATGTATTTCTCAAAGTATGCGCATCGGGTAAGGATGTTAGTGCGGGGTGAGTCGCTGACCAAGAGTATGTCGCAGTATTTGATCGACCAGATTGCAGGCACTGACAACATTGAGGTGATGCCATTCCACAGTGTGGTGGAGGCTAAAGGCGGCGACAGATTAGAAGAGATTTTAGTAAAAGATTCTCAGACAGATGAAGTGAAAACGTTTAAGACAAACTCGCTGTTTATTTTTATTGGGGCAACACCAAGTACGGACTGGCTTGAGGGCACTGTGCAGCGAGATGAGCGGGGTTTTCTTTATAGTGGGCCAGATATTCCTAACGGCACACCCTGGCCATTGGAGCGAGACCGATTTTTATTGGAAACAAATGTGCCAGGGATTTTTGCGGTGGGTGATGTGCGCCATGGCTCGGTAAAGCGAGTGGCATCTGGTGTCGGTGAAGGGTCGATTTGTGTACAGTTTGTCCATCGACACTTGGCAAACGTTTAACTGCTACTTGATCTTTGATGGAGCATTATTGAACAGGGTTTAATCGACTGCTACAGATCAAGACAGAGCAACCTTAGCAAGCTGTTTATCAAGGCTTTTATGACGGTAACTCTACTGTCTTGGCGGGAGGATCGGCTAATGGAGTTTCTGTAGAGGTTTTATGTACCAAAACTCCAGAGCCAAATATCACGGCTATTGTAATTGACAGCAGCCTAACAATCGTTGAACCAGATAGCCGAATGTTTAATTCAAGGCTATCAATACTGTCAGTTTCTAACGAGAATGACGTTGGTGGACTTGGTTGTTTTTTTCGAAACATGGGGAGTCTATGTTTATAGAGATTAACAAAGTTAGGATTTAGTCGTCGATATGGTTATGGTCACCGGATGGTAGAAATAAATTCTCTAGCTGGACCTGGATATAATAAGCAAAGAATAAGATTAGAAATTCATGGGTAAGTCGTTTTCGAATCTCCCAAGGAGACATTTTTCCTTGCTGTAATCTTTGTTTTAGACAGCATAATTCCGCCATGGCTTCTTCAGGAAGAAAAGCCATAAGATGGGCTGTACGTGAAAGTTTTAGTGGACTTTTATAGTTAGCCAGTAGTACTAGCAAGCTAATCAAGATCAGCAATGACGAACTCAATAAGAGAATAGATTTAATCAGCACTCGAGCACGATTAGGCTCACTGCTTAAGAGATCTTCTAAATTATTGCCTTGCTGGAGGATAAAGCCATGGGTTTGCTCAAGTTCTGCGGCTATGATAAAAACAAATAAAGTGTTGTTAACTAATTTTATCTCTAGTCCCTGTATCAGGGCTTTATCTGCGTCTCGATTGTGATCTAGTACTAATGCTAAATCTTGGGCTAGTTCTAGTTCTAGATTCTGATTTAATGGCTTATTTCGCGCTAATGCTAGCGCTAACGCTCGTTCCAACGCTAAGGCTCTATCTCTCTTTATAACCAGAAATCGAGTTTTTTCCTGATTTGACTGTCGTTGCTTCTGAGCCAGTTCTAGAGCTTGAACTCTCTCTAAAACGAGTACTCTGGCATGAGCTCGAGCCAGTTCCTGATGTAGTTTCCAGTTCTGAACTCGCTCTACTTGCTGCTTCAAATTCTTCCACGGCAAATGCGGCAACAGCATCGTGATCTGTAAATCCCTAGCTTGGGAAATTCTCTGAAGCTCTGATATCGCATATTCCTGTTCCTGACTACTCTTACTATCAGTGGCTAATATTCTCACTGCTTGAGAAAGCTCTAAAACCCATGCCGGCTGAATAGCACGGTGGGCTAACAACGTCCTTAACTGCTGCCCAGAAAAGCCGAGAACAACTAGGCTAGCAACACTCATCAATAATCGATCACGCCAAAGATTTCGTATTTTGTACTTAATTTCTTTCTCCATATCAAGTTTTTTCCAATGTGGTTGAGTACGGCTAAGCCCTATAGGCTAGTGATACTCTATAGTCCTGAACGGCTTTTAGAGATTTCGCCCCTAGGCCTGTTACCTTGTAATATTTTCGTCGAGCACCACCTGATGATGTATCCACTTGATCTCCCCACTTCCACTCAACGAGCCCCTTCTTATCTAAACGATTGAGTACTGGATAAAGACTGCCAAACTTCAACTGATTTGGACGCTCTAAATTAAGCTGGTCCAAAATCTCCAGACCATATAGCTCACGCCCCAGTAAAACCGTAAGAACATCCTCATCGATAGCCGAGACACGTACTGGTTTGTTGTTCTTATTACCAGAATTCTTTTTTAGGGAAGGCATAATACTAATCTACAATACACACAAAATATGCCATTGCTGATTTGGAGGATGCACCAAGCGTCCCGTCATCTAACCGCACAAGACTTTACAGACTAAATCACTCCGGAGGCTCAGCAATGCCCAAACTGCTATGGAGCATCGACTCAACGTTGATATGTTTATAGTATTGTAAAAACATATAAGTCTGCGTACTACCCCTATGACGACTTTTGAACTGGACCTAGATTGCTTGGTTAAGTTTTAATTTGGGTATTTTTAGCTGATAGGTTGCTATGA
>ERZ1740072.348-NODE-348-length-19160-cov-6.393928_pt1 | contig 19160 bp, 17 predicted proteins | sample MGYA00581733_ERZ1740072 | MGnify/ENA primary metagenome ERZ1740072 (study PRJEB43018, sample SAMN04849741) | marine metagenome | isolation source: floating plastic debris | place: Pacific Ocean | collected 2008-08-30 | study: EMG produced TPA metagenomics assembly...
GTGCCAAACACATTGTTGGCCAGGTATTCGATTTCACCGTGCCGACTGACCGTTCCCTCAGGCGGTTGTGCGGGCGGATATCGGATGTCATCGGTGATTTGAGCGAGCGGGTAAGGTGCGTAAGGATCGGTTTCTGCGATGTCTTGCCCGAAGGCCGTGCCAAACGCACTTACAGAAACGATCGCTGCGAGAAGGATCGAACGGGCCATGAAAAACCTCTTGCCAGGTTGGAGTGTAAGGCTAGCCTGACACAGTCCCTTTGGTTCGATAAAGCTCAGCTGCCGCGCATCCTATGCGCGCTGATTGTTCATGTGGGCTGGATATCTGCTCGTGCGTTCGTTTTTGCCATTGGCGTGCCAAATCCAGGCGGCAAAACCAAGGGCCGTGATCACCGCATCGTCACAACGAAGACTAGGAACATGTGGGCCTCAAAGCCGGCAATTTTTCGTAATTGACCGTTCCGGTCTACGAGTGCACCGCCGTACGCCGGGTAAAGGCTGTGGCGATCCAGTCACCGAGGGCAAACATGAGCCAAAAATAATATCAAACGCGTCAACACGCCGCTGATCATCTTTCACCGCCTTGTGTTCCGAGCCTCAGAGGTCTGCATCAACAGAAAGCTTCTTCATAAGGCTGGACTGAACGCCCGCATCTTCGGCGAGCTTTGGCGCCACTTTTTCCTTGCCATTGGTGATGTAGATGCCCGTACGTCCGCCAAAGCTGTCCGGTTTCGCAGCGTTGATCATTTTGCCTGCCTGCTTTTCAGGCTTGTTAAACAGAAGCGGTACCAAGAACTTTAGGATGCCTGGCATGGCATCGCTGGTCTTGGTCATTGGCGTCACGACAGCGCCTGGACAAACCGACCGCAACATTATGCCATCCTTTTCCAAGTCTGGCGCCATCGCCGTACCCATGGTGGTAAGTGCCAGCTTGGTCGTTGCATAAACGCCCGTCAGCCCGCCGATCTTTGCAGGGTCCGACAACATGTCGACGTCAAGTGACTTGGCGGAATTGTGGGCCGCGGACGTCGTGTTGACGATCATGGTTTTGGGCGCCCCAGCAGTCCGTTTCAGCGCAGGACGCAGGCACTCGAGCATTACATATGGGGCGAGCGTGTTTACCGCGTAATTGGATTCGTGGCCTTGGGCGCTCATTATGCGCTGCGATGTCAAAACCCCGGAATTGTTGTAAAGGGCGTCGATGCTGGAATGGCTCGCAAGTATCTCGCGCGCTGCTCGCTTGATCTGTTCGACATCCATCAGGTCGGCTTGGATCAGATCAACGTTGGCCTTGGGATGTGCGGCGTTCAGATCCGTCTTTTGTTGCAGTGCTTTTTCGGCGTTTCGGTTGACCAGCACAAGATCCCAACCTCCTGCTGCGAGCTGATCTGCAATCGCGCCGCCGATGCCTCCGGTTGAACCGGTGATCACCGCCACCTTTCTATCTGACATAGTGCGTTCCCTTGTTCCGTGAGTGGTGGTGGAGCGAAGCGCCGCTCAGGTAAGCAACCCCTTGATCGCAGCGTCAACGCCGACAATGTCGTCATCCTTGGTCAACGTGGTTCCGTCCCAAGCGTCTCGCCAAAGCCCGACGCCATGTTTGCCCTTAATGTCCATTCCAAAGAAAGGTGCAGTAAACTCTTGCGTCTGAAGCACGTTGGCGCCTGCGCGCGGGCCAGGTGTCGCGGCGAGTAAGACGATAGGCTTGTCCTGCCACACCTTCTGGTCGATCCGGCTCATCCAGTCGTAGATGTTCTTCCAGGCTGCCGTGACATAGCCATTATACTCCGCAAAGGAGACGATAAGAGCGTCCGCCTCTCCAATCTTGTCAAAGAGTGATTGAGCAAGTGGATGAACACCGTCCGACTTTTCCCGATCCATCGAGTAAATCGGCATCTCGTAATTGTTAATGTCGATGAATTCGATTTCTACGCTGCGCGAAAACGTCTTTAATCGCGCAGCTGCATAGCCAACCAACGCTCCGTTAATTGACTGGCTATGGTTTGAGGCTGCAAAAGCGAGGGTTTTCATGTTGCGGCTCCTGCGTTGGCATCCCACGGATGTAGCCGCCTGCCAACGGTGCCTCAACACCACCAAAAGCGCATTGGATGCGCGCTGGTGCGACAAGGAGCGGCTTACAATACCGCTCACATCGCATAAATGCGCTTCAGGAGGCTGAAATGGATCACTGGACCGAAATTCGCACCGCTTATGGTGTGGCGCGCTCAGGCACTGTCAGCAAGGCTGCACAAGAGCTTGGTGTGCACCGCGCAACTGTGAACCGACACATTGATGCGTTGGAGGCGGAAATCGGGACACGCCTGTTTTTGCGTCACCGGCGTGGCTACGAGCTGACCGATGCCGGACGGGAGTTCATGGAAATTGCCGAGCGGTCCTATGATATGCTTGAAGACTTCTTTGGCAGGATACGCGTGCAAACCGCCGATGTTGAAGGAGAGGTCATCGTTGCCACGCTCTTTCCCCTGACGGACTTGATCTTGCCCGCCATCCTCGAGTTTAGACGCCATCATCCAAAGACTCGGGTGCGCGTGACAACCGGAGACGAACTGGCCCGTCTGGAATTGGCCGAAGCGCATGTTGCGTTGCGCGTCGGATCCAAAGCAACCAACGCAGACTACGTGGTGCAGCCATTTTGCACGCTCGATTTCGCACTGTTTGCCCACCGCACATACATTGACCGCCATGGCAGGCCGCAAGGGCAAGATCTGACCGGTCACGTGTTGGTCGGCAATCCGGACGCAAACAGCGCAGCCCCTTTCGAGGTGTGGCTTGCACGGAATGTAGAACCTGAACAATTGGTTCTTGTGTCCGCAAATCCAAAAGTTGTCGAAGACGCGTTGCGCAGTGGAGAAGGTATTGGCTTTATGCCGGTGTCTTACGCAAGAACTCTTCCGGATCTCGAACAAGTTGTGCCTACGCGACCGGACTGGCAAGTTGAAAGCTGGCTCGTAACCCACGTTGATGTTCACCGCACTGACAAGGTGCAATCCATGTTGAATTGTCTCAAGGCGCTTGTGGTCGCCACGTGACACCTACCTGCTACCTGGCGCGTCTGGCCAAGACCATGATTGCGGCGTGCAACACAATCACAACAAAGGCGGCAATAGCGTGGATCGCAGCATGTGCGGGCACCACTCGAAAAATCCAGATCGCACAGGGAACGAAAAGAAAAACAGCCGTCCAGAGACCCGGATTGTAGGTGCGAAACTTGATCGCCCAAACAACATGTACGAACCCGTTGATGGCTAGCAAATGGGCCGCCACGACGCCCCATGCCGGGTTCGAGGCAGATAGATAAAACACAGCCAAGAGAAAGAACCAGACGAATACGACGTTGATGATCCAGATGTCACGTGGCACCAGCCCGCGCCTGTCTTTGCCCATCATCTCATTCAGGTATTTGGCAAACCGGTTGTTGTCGTGCTCTTCAAATTGGTGGACCATATAAATCGGTAATGACAGAAAAACGGACAGTTCTATGGTTGGCCCGATAAAGGGATAAAGCCCTAGAACGAGCAGGGCGAATGGTGGGGCGGCGTAGGCCCAGTTTTGAAAGAACCGATCAAGCATTGGACTTTTTCACTGTTTCACCTGTTCCCCCGGAAAAAAATCCAAGCTTTGCATCCAGGGTGAAGGCGCTTGGTCTGAAGGCCTGTCAAATAAGTGGCCGGGCCGATTGCCCGCTAAATCTTCGAGACGTGCGTCGATGGCAAGTGTATAGCGGGCGGCGGTCCATGGTAGGCGCGGCGTAAACTCCCAAAACTCCTCTGCAGGTCCTAGCGCAATTTTGCCCGGTACAGTGTTGCCGTCTCTGTCGAGAACCCGAAGGCGGAACGCCATCGACAGGTGATCATGGGCGCTACCCAAATCTACGCGCAAGGTGTCGGTGCCGTGCGCCCTAGGTGTGAGGATGGCCCAACGCGCGGGCTTAGGTGGGTCTGTGTCGGCGTTTCCGACGGCGAAGCTGTGCCGGGTGTCTATTCCCAAAGGACAGCCAGCAGTATCAAGCGCAGAGCCGGATACTTCTAGCATGTAGGATTCGCCGGCAATCAGCGCCCGGCCCAAATTCTCGTTCGCAATCAGACCCGTTTTGACCCGGCCCGGATCGAGCAGTAGTGTCAGCCGTCGTCTGTCTGGGGACCACAGGTCGGCACGATTGGTCAGGAAAACGCCCTCCAAAGCCACTCCATCACTTTTCAAAAGCCGCACATGCTGCAGGCCCGCGTCCGCACTCATAGAGCGTGGATAATAGACATAGATCCGCAACAGGTTTTCAGGCAGCACTTTTGCGGTGGGATAGATGTCGACACCCTCCGCAGCCGGGCATGCCGCCTGTGCAATTGATCCGGCGGCAAGGAACGCAGCAAAGCCCGCGCATAGTTGCAACTTCATTGACGAATTTGCCCCGGAAAACCCTCGTCCGCCTTGAGCATGTTCTGGAACATACGCACCCCCGCTGACATCGGATCGTCAGCATAGGCGTAATCAGGGAAGTTGTATTCACTGATGAAGTCACTCAGCCGAAAAAACGATCCTTTCCGGAATGACACCAATTCCACGGCCCCTGTGTCGAGATCGCGGCGCAAAGCCAGCAAGAACTGAGCGTCCTGATCAGCGACATGCCGAACACCTGACAAAGGCAGAGGCGTCGTTTGGACACCCGAAGTGGCGCCGAGGTAGGGCACAGGTTCGGAAAGCCCTGGGCCCGCAGCCGCAGCACTCAAATCACTCAGCGTGACAAGGTCGGCGTCCATTTCCCGGTTCACAACCAACACGTACTTGGACACATTTCCCTGAGGATCCGCAGCGTCGAACGAAATGACGTCCAGCGGCGTATTCCCATATCCCAACTCAGCGATGGTTTTGCCTGTCACATGCGCGCCGTCTACCAGCGTGTCCACTGGGATCGTCACCAATGGCGTGCAGGTATACGCGGCGACAGCAGTAGCAACGCCGTCCAGATCGACCACTGTCATCGCACGGATTGGAGCGCGGGTTTCATTCTGGTTGTGTGCCGCATGGTAGATTTCGATGCTGCTGGACGACGCGGTCGTCTCAAAAGGGAATGGCACGCGGCGCAATGTCGAGGCAAATTCACCCGTAGATATCCCAGAAACGAACAACTCACCATTGGCGTAGTCCAGGTCGGTGATGGTCAAAGTCGCAGCCGGTATGTCTTGCCAAAAAGTCACGTCGTCATCCGCAGTGTCTTCAAGCTCAAAACTGGTGGATGACAGGGCTTCGAGGTCGATCCGTTCGACGGTGCCGTCGAGGGCAATAGAAACTACCGCCACCGTCTCAACCCCATCGATCATACCCGTAACAGAGACATATGCGTCGCGCGTCACAGGATGTACCGCCAAGTCTCCGTAAACCAAACGCCCCGTCGCGCCCAAAACGGCGCTGACCAAAGGATCCAGATCGAGCAAATTGAACGCCGCATCCTGCTCGGGTGGTTCGCCGCTTTGAGGTAGCGTAAAAGCGTGAACAGCGCCGCTCAGCTGGTCCGCAACGAAAAGAGTGTTGTCCGGTCCGAATTCAAGCAGGCTGGCCGATTGAGGTGCATCCGCTGAAGCGAGCCCCGCAGTAAGGGAAAAAGTGCCCGCAGCAAGAAGTAGTGATGAACTGTTCATGTTGAACTCCTGTTCTGAAAATGAGGGACCCCGCAAAGCACTTTGGGTGGTGGTCCTCAAAGGAGACATCTGATCCAGCAATTGCGCAACCGACCTGAACGCGCGGGCTATGCGCGTTTGTGCGACGTCATCAAACGCATCAGTCGCGCTCACAGGGCCAGTTGTGACAGAACCACCAATGCACCCACAGGTGCAGTACCTGGTGGCCCCTGCTGCGCAAGCCCGCGCAGGATTGCGATGGCCGACGGCGAAGTGGTCGCGATCTTGTGGTTGAACTCCCCGCCTACAGCGAGGTCAGAGACATCTACGACTGTAATGGGAAGGTCTCCAACAATGCTCCGATCGGTCTGTGCGCCAAGTCGTGGGCGTCGCCCGGTGAGCAAAGACGAAATCTTTAGCGCACCGTCCTGTTCGGCCACCATTATGAGAAAGGGTGTGGGCAGATCGCCGATGGTCATGGCTTGGTCACGAAACAACTCTCCGTCGACGTCTGGCGCCATAAGCGTGATGGATTCGATATCACGATCGATATCCATGCTGCCTTTCAGCGCGATCTGGCGCAGCGTTTCCATGATCAGGTAGCTGCCCATGGAGTGTCCGACCAGAACGACTTTTCGGCCGTTGCGTGTCAACGCCACAAGCGTCGCCTCAAGCTCATCCCGAGCCAAAAGGGCACTGTCCCGGTCATAAACATACCCGATAGTGAGCCCGGCAGATGGCCAGGAAAACAGTACCGGTGGCACCGGTATCTCGAAGTCGTGTACGAATTGTGCCAGTTGATAAACAGCCTCGGCATGTCGCGTATTGTAGCCGTGAACAAAAACCAAGGTCTCGTTCAGCCTGCTTTCATCAGAGCGTGCTACGTCTGATGTAAAGCGGTTCATGGTCTCAAATTGCCTTTGGCCAACCGTCACGAAATCGGTGCTCGCATCTGGTGGTCCATCCGGCCATTCAATCTTGCCCGGCGCGTGCGTGGCTGGCACGGAAACATCGATCGCCTCAAAAGACAGTGCCATTGGCCGGGGAGGCGCGCCGCTGGAATCTGCCTGAACGTCGCTACGGTAGTTGGAAACCCAGACCGTGTGCGTTGTGGCCGATGAGTCGGGCATCGCAACTTGGAGGACTCCGCGCTCGGAACAGCCGCATAGGGCAAGTGCGATTGCGACGGTAATCAAACGCCTAGTAGATGGGTTGGGCATGAGACGCGTTCCCCGAGCAGCGTTACCGGAGCAACATCTACGAAGCTATTTAAAGTCTTATCGTCACGCGCCATTTTGAGGGATGTATCAACCAAAAACAACGCGCAAAATTGACTGGAAAATGCGCGTGAGCGCGCAATAGATGGATATATTCGGCAAAGTATCCGCAGCCGTTTTTACCACTGGGCAAAGCCACGGCCTTAACGTCGATGATATGGCGTCCGCCTTTGGTCTAGCGTCGGCCGATATCATGACCCTCGAAAGGCAGCACCCTTGTGACTGCATGGTGCACCCTTTGCGCATGGTGCTTGGGGCGGACGACGAAAGGACGCTCCATATGAGATTAGCCCGTGGCGCACCCATGTGTACTGTCGCGCAAACGAAGACTCACAGACGTTCACGAAGACGTTGAAAGCAAAACCAAAGAGGACGCCAGTCGTTACTAGGGTGTAGGATGCCCATTGTCCCAAAAGCAAACGAACCGTGAGCCGATATGAACCTGCGAGACTTGGAATATGTGGCGGCGGTCGCGAAGCTTGGCAGCTTCAGCGGTGCAGCAGATATGTGTCATGTGTCTCAACCTGCCTTGTCCAATCAAATCCGAAAGCTGGAAAAAGAACTGGGCATGGATCTTTTTATCCGCGCGAGCGGTGACACTCGCCTGTCAGCTTTTGGCGAGAGGGTTGTCGCCATCGCTCACGAAATGCTGGCGGGCGCGCAACGGATCAGGGATGCTGCAACCGAGTTTCGGGATCCAGAAGCCGTGCCATTCCTGATCGGACTCACTCCGACACTCGCGCCGTATCTGACCCAGTACTTTTCGCAGATGTTTAGCGAATTGTTCCCGAACATGCGTGTGACAATGATCGAGGATCTGCCGCAAAACATGTTAAGCCAGGTCGAAGACCACACACTCGACGTGGCGCTGGTTGCGCAGCTCAATCACAATCCGACGCTAGGTTTCACATCGATCTGGACCGAGCCACTGTATCTGGCGATGCGACGTGGGCACCCGCTGGAAACGCTGGCCTCAATCCATCCCGAAGATGTGCCGGTGCATGATTTTATTCGGTTGCCTCATTCCTTTGGATATGAACTGGAGGACCGGTTGCCCCAACCGGATCGCAACGCGCGAGCGGCCAAAAGGTTCGATCTGACGGCATTGCGGTTTGAAACAATCTGCCGTCACATCTGTCACTCGGATGATTGCACTATTGTATCGGCTCTCGCAGCTGAACAGTTCCGCCAGGATGCATGGCCGATTTCATTTGTTCCTTTCGAAGCGCCTGGAAACCTGCGCAATCTTGGAGCGGCCTCACGACTAGACTGTCCCCGCAAACCACTGCTTGCTAAAATCGGTGCTTACATTCAGCGCAACCCGCCAAAGGGTGTCACGCCCACATTCCAGGCGTGACACAAGCGTTCATTCAATGAATGTTCGGGCCAGCCGCTCGCTTAGTGGCTGCGCAAGATAGCTGAGTGCCGTGCGTTCACCTGTGTTGACAAAGATGTCCGCAGGCATGCCCGGCACCAGATCGAGCGCGGCGATATCATCGCTCTGTACCTGATCGAGTTTGATCCGCGCGAGGTAGTAGAACTGCCCCGTCCGATCATCTTCCAGACTGTCGGCAGAGATGTCGATGATGCGCCCATCGGCTTCGGGTACATCGCCTTGATCAAAAGCGGACAGGCGCACGCGCGATGACTGGCCGATGTGCAGCTTTTCGATGTCGGCAGTGTTCACTCGCGCCTCGACCACCAATGGCTGGTCAATCGGGACAATGTCGAGGATCGGCACGCCGGGACGCACAACACCTCCCGCCGTGAACACTGTCATTTCGACCACACGACCACTGACCGGAGCTGTGATGGCAACGCGCTTCAATCGCTCGCGCGCGCCGATGTATTGCGGGGTCAGTGTTGCCAGCGATGCTTCTACTTGCGCCAGCTCGCTCGATGCGGATTCGTCGCGCAAGCTCTGCGTGCCGATGGCCGCAAGCCGCAACTCGTTGATCTGGTTACGCGCTTCGATCTCTTGCGTGGAAAGCGTGGCATCGACACCATTCAACCGCTCGACTTCAACCCGCCGCCCATTGACACGCGCCTTTGCAACCAGCCCCTTGTCGAGCAACGTTTCCAAATTGGCCAGTTCCTGCCGTACAATGTCCCGTTGCCGCGCGTTTGACGCCCGTTGCGCCTGAAGGCCTTGCACCTGATCCTGCAGGTTCGAAACTCGCTGATCCATCAACGCTTGTTCCGCCACGCGAGAGCGGCGTTCTGCGTCGAACAGCACCTTTTGAGTGGCGTAGGCTGTGGCCAATTCGGACGTTTCCATTGGTACGCTCAACGATGCAGCAACTTTTTGCTGCTCAAAGCCATCCTCGTCGTTCAGTTGGGCCACCAGTCGCGCGCGACGCACCAATAGATCGCTCAGCTGGCTTTTGATCACGTCCAGATCGACACCCAGATCGGTACTGTCGAGTTCCAGCAGGGTTTGTCCAGCCTCGACCAGATCACCGTTTCGCACGGCGATGGTGCGAACAATCCCGCCATCGAGGTGTTCAACGGTTTTTCGGTTGCCTTCGACCACGAAGGACGCAGGCGCAACCACGGCACCGTCGAGTTTGGATTCCGACGCCCAATAGACGGCACCGCCAACGAAACCGCACACGACAAGCATGCCAAACATGACGAAGCCTTTGATGCCGGACCCTCCGGTCTGGGTTTGAATGCGGTTGTAGTCCTCCAGACGCAGAACAGATGATTGCGGGGTAGATGTAAGGGCACGTGTCATTGTGCTGCTCCTTTTTGAGCGGGTGTTTGTGCGCGCAGTGCGGCCAGTTGAGCAGCGGCGGTTTGCGGCATTTGGGTCGTTTGCTGGCGTGGGCGCAGGATATCTTCCTTGTCGCCAAAGCCGGTTTGCGTCCCCTTGTTGAGGGTCAGGACTTTGTTGACGGCTTCCAGCGTGCTAGGGCGGTGGGTCATCACGAAGGTGATAGCCCCACGTGCGCTGGCCTTGCGAATGGCGTCGCGCAATGCGGCCTCGCCCTGACCATCAAGGTCCGAGTTCGGCTCATCCAGCACCAGAATGAATGGATCGTCATACAGCGCGCGGGCCAGCGCAATCCGCTGGCGTTGTCCGCCCGAAAGGTGAAAGCCGTTGCCGATTTCGGTGGCATAACCATCGGGCAGACTGCTGATCAGCCCGTGCACATCCGCCGCCATCGCCGCCGCCAGCACTTTGGTGTCATCGATACTGGTCGAAAACCGCGCGATGTTCTCGCGGATCGTACCGTCAAAGAGCTGTACGTCTTGCGGCAGATACCCAACGAGTTTGCCCAGTTCTTCCGGTTCCCATTTGTCCATGGGCGTTCCGTCAAGGCGGATTGCTCCACGTTGCGGCACCCAGATCCCGGCCAGCATCCGCGCCAGTGTCGATTTGCCCGACCCGCTATGACCGATCACGGCAACCACATCGCCTGCAGACAGGGCAAATTCGATCCCGCCAATCGTGGCGTTCTTCGCCAGAGGGGGGCCGGCCTGTGCAATCGCTGCATTGAGCGAGATTTGAGGGCGCGGCATGGACAGGCGTTTGGGTGCTTGAGGGAACGTTTCTGACAGAGCGCGCAGGGTCTTATAGGATCCCCGTGCGGCAAGGAACGTTCGCCACTGACCGATTAACTGGTCAATCGGTGCAAGGGCGCGCGACAAAACAATCGTTGCGGCGATCATCACACCCGCGGTCGCTTCTCCTGCGACGGCCAATGCGGCGCCAAGGCCAAGCATACCGGACTGCAGCGCCATGCGGACCGTTTTGGAGACCACCGAAAAGCTTGCGATGCGGTCTGCCACGCGGGTTTTCAGGCGGTGGGCGTCATGTTGCAGAGCCGTCCAGCGACGGGCGAGATCACCAGTCATACCCATTGCATGGACAAGCTCTGCGTTCTGTTCACTTGCGGTGAACAAACTGTCGGACCTGACGCGCGCGGCATTGGCATCTTGCATGACATCAGCCGAGCGTGCGTTGTTGATCAGGGCCATGAGTGTGAGGATCAGCGCGCCAGCCAGACCAAGCGCACCAAGATAAGGGTGCAGGATGTAAAGCACCCCGAGATACAGCGGGATCCAGGGTGCATCGAAAAAGGCGATCAACGTCGGGCCCGAGATAAAGTCGCGTAGCCCATTCACATCTGCGGCGGAATTTTCCGCTTTGGTGGCGCCCTGTACGCGGCGCCGGATGGAGGACTTCAGGCTCGGAGCACCAATGGTCAACTCGAACCGGGCCGCAAGACGGCCCAGGATGCGCATACGGATCAGGTCGAGCAGACCGGTGACCACAAACACGCCGCCGAGCAAGATGGTCAACGCAATCAGCGTGTCCATATTCTGGCTGGTCAGAACCCGGTCATAGACTTGCAACATGTATAGCGGGCCGGCGAGCATAAGAACGTTCAAAATCAGGCTGAAGAAGCCGATGAACAGAAATCCGGGGCGCAGTGCGCTCCATGCGGATTTGACGGTGGATTTTTTCTGAAACATTTGGGTGATCTCTTTTCAGGATGAAAGGAGGATGGCGACATGCGCCGCCATCCAGTTTTGTGAGTGGGGGTTAGCTGACGAAATCGTCGTCAAAGTCGAAGTCATTCACGCCTGCCAACAGGACAGAACCACTATCGCCCAAGGTCAGCAGCGTGCCGCTGTCGACATCGGCGACGTCGATCTGATCGGCAAAAGTGTCGCCGAAATCGCTGAAGTCCAAACGGTCGATGCCAACTTCGAAGTCGTTGATGACGTCGTTGCCAAAGTTGCCCTCGAAGGTGAACGTGTCAGACCCGGCCCCACCGATCAGGATGTCGTTGCCACCCTCACCATTCAGGACATCATCGCCCGCCTGACCGTTCAGCTGGTTCGCACCAGAGTTCCCGGACAGCACGTCAGCACCGCCGTTTGCGCTGCCTGCATTGTTCGACCCGTTTATGTTTTCAAAGTTGAGAACCGTGTCGATCAAGGCGCCTTCGGGTGCGTTGATCTGAGCGATGGCGTTGCCGTCTTCGTCCAGGTCCACGATCACACCGCCACCGGCAGAGAAAAGCGCCGTGTCGATGCCGTCGCCGCCATCAATGGTATCCGCGCCACCAAAGGAATGGATGCTGTCGTTGCCGCCCAACCCTTCAAGAACGTTGATCTCATTGTTGCCGAGGATCAGGTCATCCCCGCCAGAGCCGCGCACGTTCTCGAAATCTGCGACTTCGACCACGACTTCACCATCAACCCGGATAACGCCCTCTTGCGAGGCAGGGCCAGGCTGCGGCGTGTTCACGTCCAGATCGATGGTCACACCGTTGAACGCGCTCAGGTCAACCGTGTCGATGTCGTCAGAGCCGACCACACGCTCGATCGAGCTGAGGATGTCAGTTTCGACAACTTCGTCGATCACGTCTGCACCGGAGATGCCCAAGGCAGCCGCCGCGTCGATCACGCCACCAGCATCCACAAGTGTGTCCTGAACAATCGGGCCGTTGGTGCCCACAGGCGCGTTGTGCAGGTGAATGGCAGACACGGCACCAGGAACCGGGGTTTGCAAGTCCGCTTCGTTCAGGCCGGTCACGCTCAGTTCTGACGAATACAGGATGTCGCCCTGTTCGTTGAACGAGATGGTGAGCGTGGCCTCGCCTGTGGCTTCGCTGTCGGAGGTTTGCCCGGGTTCCTGAGCGGCATCCAGCGATCCCGCAAGTTCGATCACCCGATCATGGCCTCGGCCAGTGTCGCTGACCACGAACAGTTGGCCACGGATCTCACCACCGGGGAAGTCGGCGGTGTGCACGTTGTAGTAGAGGTCCCCGGCCAAAGCCAGATCCACAAAGTTCTGTTCAACAACGACATCATCAACCGAAACGGAGAACCCGGTTTCACGGGTGGCGGTGCCATTGCCGTTCTCATCCAGCGCAACGGTAACCGCCACGTCCAGATCCGAGAAATCAGCCGTGTCAAAACCGTCGCCGCCTTCGATGAAGTCATTGCCAAGTCCGCCGACAAGCACGTTGTCGCCATCGCCCGCGATCAGAACATCATCGCCTGCGCCGCCGTTGACGACACCGTTGATTTGACCAAGGTCCACAACGATGTCGTCTCCGGTACCTAGTAACACATTACCATTTACCACACCTTCGTCATCGTTGACGAAAGTTACGTCGCCTGCGTCGCGCGCATCGATGGCGTTCACTCTACCCGTGATTTCGCCTTCGTTGATGATCGCGCCTAGCAGGCTCAGGCCACCATCGATCCGGATACCAGCAGCAGCGTCGCTGTCTTGGGAACCGGCGATGACGCCTTCGTTCTGTACGAGCCCGGCAAAGCTCGCGTCGTCCTGATTGCTGAAGAGACGCAGACCATCACCAACGGTGTTGCCAGCTTCTGCGTCGCCGCGCCCTTGCAGGATGCCTTCGTTGAAAATGGCCGCTGACACCACGTCGCCGTCCACATCACCGGTTTGCAACGACACGGCAGAGCCATTGTTGCCCAGACCTGCGTCCACCAGACCAGTGTTGGTGAAGGTGTAGTTGTCAGCGGTACCGTCCGCATAGACGGTGCCGTTGCGCTGATCGCCGGTGCCAAGGATGGTCCCTGCGTTCTCAACCGACAGACCATTGCCATCGATGTTCAACGCGCGGCTGTCTGACGACACGAGCCCAGTGTTCACAAACGAACCACCCGCGTGGTCGCCCGTGCCAAAGTACACGCCGTTCTGGACGCCCGCGATCGTGCCGGCATTGGACAACGTACCTTGGAAGTTCACACCGTTGACAGCGCGGAACCCGGCGACTGTGCCGTTTGCGCCTTCTGACAGGAATTCTCCGGTGTTGGCGATTGAACCGTCAAAGGTGCCAGCATTGCCGGGGTTGCCGATGCGCACACCGTCGCCCGCAAGACCGGTACTGGCGGCACCGTTGCCACGGCCCTGAATTGTGCCAGCGGTGTCGATGTCGAACGTATTTGCACCGTCCTCTGCACCGCCGATTTCAGCTGCAAACCCTGAGCCAAGGTTGCCTTCGCCTGCGTCAATAATACCAGACGCGACATTGGTGACCGAGAAATCGTCTGCTGTGCCATCCGCATAGACGGTCCCGTTGCGCTGGTCGCCGGTGCCAAGGATGTCGCCGCCGTTCAGTAGGTCGACGCCTGTGCCGTCGATGTTCACCGCGCGGCTGCCGGACTGGATTGTGCCGAAGTTCAGCACATCCAGATCATGCTCACCTTCACCAATGTAGAGACCGTTGCGCACCCCTTCGATGGTACCAGTTGAGGTGTTTAGGATCCGGCCTTCTGCAGATACGCCGTCTGCGATGCGGATACCGCCCGCGGTGCCTTGGTTGCTTTCAGACGAGATCAGGCCGCTGTTAACGATGTCGGTGTCGGATACGGCCCCTTCGGCCCCGTCATCGATCCGGATACCGTCACCGGCGCCGCCCGTGTTGGCCGCTTCCTGACCGCGACCCTGAATGGTTGCACCAAAGCCGTTGAAGATGGTGTTGGACACCACGTCGCCCACTTCGTCACCAACCTGCAGTGAGATACCCGCACCGCTGTTGTCTGCGCCTGCATCGATTGTGGCACCGCCAAAGTTCGAGATGCTGACGTCTTCGGCTGTTGCATTGGTATAGATGGTCCCGTTGCGCTGATCGCCGGTTCCGACGATGTCGCCAAAGTTGCGAACGCTGATGCCTTCGCCCTCGATTTCAACTGCGCGGCTGTCAGACGAAATTACGCCACCGCGAAAGTTGTCGAGCGTGCCTGAGCTGTTTGCGCCGCTGAATTCAACGCCGTTCTGTTCGCCCGCAATACTGCCGAAGTTGCGGATATCCGCGCTGGACCCATCCGTGACTTCAACGCCGGCTGCTGCTGCACCATTGGCGTCGATGCTGCCTGAACGGAAGTTGAAAACCTGAACGTCTTCAGCTTCAACCGATACGGCCGCGTCGGCGTCGTTGGTTTCGACCTGACCAAAGTTCAGGAACCGCGCCAGATCGTTGTTCAGAATAAAGGCGGGTGTGTTGTCGACCACGACGCTTTGGAAAAAGCCATTGGTCAGAGTTTGTCCGTCGCGGACGGTTTCTTGGGCCAGTGACGAGGACGTCAGCAATTTGGCCCGCAAGCTGGTAAGAATTTCGGATAACATAGCGAGGCTCCGCAAGTGATTGATGTAAGGCGAAGATCAAGCCAGTGTGCTGGTCCCTCCGCCGTTTCATCAGGTGTGCAAGCCGTGCATTTTGGGAAATTCTTGCTGTGAATTGCGGCCATAACCTTTGGAAATACTCACGACTTGCGTGACCTTCGCCAGTGGATGCACATTGAAAACAAAGAGAATTTCAGGGCGTTTCGCAGATTGAGATTCAATGCGATGACGCGTGTTCACCAAAACGTAGGTTGAGTTGAACGGAACGCGCCAAGGAAAAAGCCACAAATCGGCACGGATCTCGACACGGATGGAAATAATCTTGCACTGCGAACCACTGTGAGCCCGGCATGCAATTGACGCGTGATGACCCATACCGGACCTTGAACTGCCATCGCCATCGCCAGTGCTGTGCCGTGGCCCGTCAGACCGGACTTTCGCTGCACAGCAACAATCTTGAATTGTTCGAGTTCACGGATTGCGGGAAGAGCAGACATTTGCTGGGCGGCGCCTAAGTGACTGCTGAGCGGACACAAGCCGCCGTTGTATTCTGTCGACGAAGGTCAGGTTTCTGCAGCCTGCTCGCTCCATGACAAAGGCGGCGGTAGCTGAGACGCGGAAAAATCTATTCGCAATACTCTGCGACCAGACGGCACCTTTGCTGGCTTTGATGAGTGCAACGTCAGCATTTTTAGTATCAACACATCGCCGCGCCTGGCCACGCATGTCTCAATTGGATGAGTATTTGCCATTTCTTCTGCTTTTGCCGCAGGAACAATCCCAACTGAATGGCTTCCCACAGCTATCTCCATCGCTCCATTGGATTGATCAGTGTCATCCAAGTGAACCCGAACGAAAAGCATTTCATCCAAGATCGACTGTGGAGGTTCGCAGTGCCAAGTGCCTGACTTATTAGTCCAATTGGTGTACCCAGCGACGTCGACCTTCTCAGCTACTGCGATCACTCGGTCTTGATGCCAAGGAACACCCCAGTTGGCCCTTTCGGACTTGTTAAACGCAACAATTCGCACAGCCATAGCTTTGGGGGTGAGACGTTGCACGGCGCGCAATAGCGAGCTTTCCTCCGACAACGCGGCTCTCAAAGCCGCTGAGACATCAAGTCTTCGTCCTGCTTTCGCAGTGGCTGATGTCGGATTATCGAAAAGCGCTAGGTCCTCTTCCGAAATAGCGTTCCTGAACCAGACCCGACCACTCTCTTCAAATTCATCGCCAAGTGACTGTCCTGTTACCATATCTTCCTGCTTTTCAACCGTCATCGGAGCTGACATTGGCTGCGTTGCAGAAAATTTTCAACTCGGGCTCGAAGCAGGCATTCGTGACATTTGCGTGTATATCGACAGCAGGACGTTTACCCGTGTAACGAAACAAAATTTTACCAAAAAAGCTTTCTTGTCTGCTTTCTTCGTTTCGGATGAAAAGTCAGAGCGCTCTTCCGTACGCGTAACTTCTGGCTCATCCCTTTTAAGCTCTAAGTTCATCCAGAGTTAATCTCCAACTAGACGAGGGAAAAGCACTTGGGAAAACCGGCCCGCAACAAAAAGAAATTTTAAGGAGCGTCAGTGATGGATCACTGCTTAAACAAACTCGTCCTAGAACGGGTAGGTGACGCACTGCGCACGACCATTGCCTGCGTTTGGCATCCCGCAGATCGCTCGTACCGGCGGATCGTTTCAACTTTTTGCGACCGTTGAGGTGCTCGCAACTCGTTAGCAATAGTCAGCAGCACGTAGTATTTGCCCTTATTAAGAGCCAAAGAAGCAGCTGAGTATCGACCACTATATCCTCTAAGTCTTTACAATCAAATGAAAAAATTCAGTGAGGGCGTGTGGCGGAGAGACAGGGATTCGAACCCTGGGTGGGCTTGCACCCACAACGGTTTTCGAGACCGCCCCGTTCGACCACTCCGGCACCTCTCCGCGGGGGTCTGGTGCGCCCAATTAGAGGCTCGCTGCCGCAAGAGCAAGGCACTTTTCGCGCGATTGCGACCACACGGTAAATTTGGTGGACGCGCGGCGCAAAACACATACCCTTATGTGCAATAATACAGGCAGGCCCGGTTTGGGGCGTTCAGATAGCGAAGGGAAACAGATGCGCGCGGTTCGCTTTTTCATATTCACATTGAGTGTTCTGGTCATGGCGCCGGGGCTGGCGCAGGCCGCCGATCGGGGCAAGCTGGAAGATTTTCTGGAAGTCACCGGCTTTGATGTCGCGCTTGAGAGCATTCGCCTGTCGGCCAGTTCCGCGCCTGATATGCTGGGACTGGAGGCCGAGGCGTTCGGCACCGAATGGACCCGGCTGACTACGGATGTGTTTGCCACTGACATCATGCACGATCTCGCTCTTGATCTACTCGAAAAGACGCTGGACGACGATCTCTTAACCCATGCGGCGGACTTTTACGCCACGGATCTTGGTCAGCGCCTTGTCGTGGCCGAAAACGCCTCGCACATGAGCGAGGAGGGCGAGTTGAAGGACGAAAGCGGCGAAGCGATCATTGCAGGCCTTGCCAGTATCGACAGCCCGCGGCTGGATTATCTGGAGCGTATGAACGCCGCTTCGGACAGTGCAGGCACGGCGGTGCGCGCTATTCAGGAGGTGCAGGTGCGGTTCTTGATGGCCGCAGCGGGCGCGGGCGTGATTGAGTTGCAGCTGGAAGAGCCGGATTTGCGCGCTCTGCTGGAAACGGATGAGGACGCGATGAAGGCCGAGATTTCGGCAAACGCGTTGATTGGGGCGGCCTACACCTACCAGTCGTTTTCGGATGACGAGGTGCTGGAATACACAGAGGCCCTTGAAAACCCCAAGATGCGCAAGGTCTATGATTTGATGAACGCTGTACAGTACGAGGTCATGGCCAACCGTTTTGAGGCGCTGGCCATCGCAATGCAGCGGCTGCGCCCCAGTCAGGAGCTATAGTGGGCCTGCGCGTCGCCATATCTGCGCTGATCTTCAGTGCCGGAGCGGCTGTCGCCAGCCCGCAGACCGATCAGCTTGTGGACGCCATGGGCATTCCAGCGCTGATCGCAGCCTTTTCCACCGAAGGGATTGAGAATGGAGCATCCGTCGATGACGGCATCCTGAACGGGCAGGGGGGCAATGTCTGGGCAGAAACGGTGCGCCGCCTCTATGACCCGGCACGCTTGGAGGAAGAGATGCGCGCCGCCTTTGCCGAAACGCTTGATGAACAAGTGGCCGCGCAAGCACTGCTGTTTTTTGAAAGCGAAGTGGGCGCACGTATCATCGAGTTGGAGGTGCAGGCACGACAAGCGATGCTGAACCCCGAACTGGAGACGGCAGCCAAGGCCGCACCATCGGCCAACAGTGCAACGATCACAGAGTTTCTGGAGGCCAGAAATCTGGTTGAGCGCAACACGGATGCGGCCATGACTGCGCAGATCGCATTCTTTGCCGGAATCGCCGAGACGTCGGCGCAGACAGCGCCACCCCCGGAAACCGATGAACAGCGCGCCATGATGCAGGCAGAGACGGAACGCTGGTTGCGGGGTTACTATGCACTCGCCCAATCTCCGCTCAGCGCAGACGACGTCGCGATCTATATTGCGTTCTGGGAAACCGATGTTGCGCGAGACGTCGATGATGTGCTGTTTGAAGCCTTCGGGAGCAGCTATGCGACGCTGTCTTTTGGGCTGGGGCAGGCGGCAGGGCGCCTTTTGCCTCAAAACGATCTTTAAACGCACCCAAACGCCTCTTGACTTGATGGGGTGATCCGCACATAAGCCGCCCACCAGCCTGCATATCGCGGGCTGCTTTTGATTTACATGACGCCCCACACGGGCGCGCTGTTCGAGGCGAACCCTGTCAAAAGGGGACACAAACACCGGAAGCCCGGGGCCACAGGACGCGGCAGACAAAGGAAGACGACCATGTTCGCGGTTCTCAAAACCGGCGGCAAACAGTACAAAGTTCAATCGGGCGACACGCTCCGCGTTGAAAAACTGGCCGCAAATGCAGGTGACAAAGTCCAATTCAACGAAGTTCTGATGATCGGTGGCGATGCCCCCGTCGTCGGCAGCCCCGTTGTGGCCGATGCAGGCGTGCAAGCCGAAGTCATCGAACAGATCAAAGGCCCCAAGACGATCAACTTCGTCAAGCG
>ERZ1740072.349-NODE-349-length-19148-cov-21.030168_pt1 | contig 19148 bp, 15 predicted proteins | sample MGYA00581733_ERZ1740072 | MGnify/ENA primary metagenome ERZ1740072 (study PRJEB43018, sample SAMN04849741) | marine metagenome | isolation source: floating plastic debris | place: Pacific Ocean | collected 2008-08-30 | study: EMG produced TPA metagenomics...
AATGGTGGTCGATACTAGGTTCGAACTAGTGACCCCTGCAATGTCAAAGCGTTCTTTGGCGGTTTGTCGGAGTTTGCGCACGTTTGCTCAATTTTGAAATTTTACAATTAAAACAAGATACTGTAGGGTTTTCAAGGCTGCCTAAGCTTGATCATTTTTGCGCTGAATTGAGCGAGCGGTGGTGACATGGTGGTAACACGACCACCTGAATTTGGAGAATTGAATGACGGAAGTTTCGCTAAAACTAACCAAGCGCAGCGCCGAAAGCTTGCTGCCAAAACCGTCGAAATATGTCGCGTGGGACTCCGAGGTATCTGGTTTCGGCGTTCGGGTGATGCCATCAGGTTCCAAGTCTTACATTCTGAAATATCGAATTGGGAGAGGGCGCGCTGCAAAAACACGGACTATTACACTCGGAAAACTAATCGCCTGCACACCTGAAGCCGCGCGACGAATGGCCAGGGATTACAAAGCCGAGGCTCGATTGGGCCAGGACCCGTTCAAAGCCGAGGAGCAATCTGTAGAAGATGGCACCCAGACGTTCGCCGAGCTTTTCGAAGCTTGGCAGAACAAAGCCGCCCATATCAGCCGACGTACAGGTGCACTGCGCAAATCCGCAAACGTAAAATTGGATGTGGACCGTTTGACGATTCACGTTTTGCCGCTGTTGGGCAACAAACCGATCAACCAGATCAAATTGGCCGATATCGCTAACGTGCGAGACCAAATCACCAGCGGTGCAACAAAGACCCAAAAGAAAACGAAGCCACGCGGTGTGAGACGTGCAAGCGGTGGAGCCGGAACGGCCAAAAGGACCATAGGCATTTTGTCGAGCGTATTCGCGTATGCCGTCGAACACGAGCTTCTAGATCGCAATCCTTGCAAGGGTGTGCGACTTGCTCCGAGCAAAAACAACGAACGGTTCCTAACCGAAGCCGAAGCGGGGCGATTGGGACAGGTTCTCAAGAAATGGGAAGGCCGTGAAAACGCGAAGCAAGCCGTGACCATTATTCGCCTACTTTCGTTGACCGGAGCGCGGCGTTCGGAAATTTCGGAACTCAAGTGGTCTGAAATTGACTTCGATCAGGGATTCTTACGTCTGGGCGATACTAAGACAGGAATGTCCATTCGGCCGATTTCGAAGCTTGCTCTCGACTTGCTCGACTTACAGCCGCGGGAACACCCAAAATGGGTGTTTCCAGCCTCTACTGGACCTGCCGCTTATCAAGGGCTTGGGAAGATATGGCGCCAGATAAGATGTGAAGCCGGTCTCGAAGATGTTCGAATGCACGACTTGCGTCATAGCTTCGCAAGTTTTGGAGCAGCCAAGGGCCTCTCACTTCCTATGATAGGCGCCCTCTTAGGTCATAAAAGTTTCGCGACAACGCAGCGGTATGCACACCTGACGAATTCAGCCGCACAAAAAGCGGCTGAAGAGATTGGGCGCGTTGTAGGCGATGCAATGGATATTTCGCTACGTTAATCGCTTCGATCGCAACGACCGAGGGCATTATCATGACTAACCCGATGCATCCGGAGTTGGCATGAGACTCACTTATTCCGAGAATAGTAACCTATCGCTTTGCAGCTAATTCCTATTAGCGGACGTTAGCAAATCAGGTGAATCCCAACTCTATTGAGGTTTTGTCGGTGAATCGACTAGAGCTGACTTATGCTCGATTTCAATAGACGCGGAGATGGGGGCGTCGCTGGTCAACCAAGTCGAAGCATACATAACTGTATGGAAGACTTTGCCGCCACCTTTGTTTAAGCTGCCACATTCAAGTGCGGGTCAGGCGAATGCGTATCCTTTTGGTGGAAGATAATGAAGAAACCGTGGCATTCACTTCCCGTGGTCTCGAGGAGGCAGGAGATGTGGTGACAGTCGCCACATCGGCGCAGGAGGGGCTCCTGATAGCGGCGGCCCACGCATTCGATGTCATCATCTTTGACCGCCTTCTGCCTGGCATGGATGGGCTCAACGCGGTGCGTGTGCTGCGCCAGTCGGGGATTGATACCCCGATCTTGATGCTGACCGCGCTCGATGGGATCGACGACCGCGTTAATGGACTGGAGGCCGGGGCTGATGATTATCTTACCAAACCCTTCGCCTTTGCCGAGCTTTATGCGCGGCTTCGCGCGCTGGCCCGGCGCCAGCCGCTTGCCGAACCAGAAACAACGCGGATTGTTGTGGGCGACCTGGTTATGGAACGCACGAGCCAGGTCGTGACCCGCGCCGGTGTGCAACTCGAATTGTTACCTCGCGAATACCGGATCCTCGAATACCTGATGCTGAATGAGGGCCAGCTGGTGACCCGTACCATGCTCTTGGAAAAGGTCTGGGGATACCGTTTCGATCCAAAGACGAGCCTGGTACAGACGCATCTCAGCCGGCTGCGCGCGAAGGTAGACCGGCCCTTCGACACCGAACTCATCCGCACCGTTAGGGGGGCGGGCTATGTCCTCAGCGCGCCGTAACGACTTGGTCACATCAACCGTGTTTCGCCGCACAGTGTTGTCAGGCCTGATCGGTGTGACTGGGCTGATCGCGCTCATCTGGGCCGGTTTTGTGATGCACCGAGCGCAAACAATGGGCGACGTATCGGCCAGCCTCGACACGGAAATGGAGGGTCTTGAAAGCCTCTATGCTGATGAAGGACTCGATGGTCTTGTCACAGCATTCAGCTATGACGGCCAATCGGCCTGGGACCCGGATTGGCTCTACGCGATCCTTGAAGAAGACGAGTTCATCATCCGTGTGATGACCGGCGATGACACAACGCTGGTGGGTTTCGAGGGCATTGACCCGCCGGGCGGCAAGACGCGTACATTCATCGAACATGAAGAGCTGTCCGGTCATCCTGTTCTGTCCTTTCGAATGCCATTGGAGAACAGCGGAACTGAGATGATCGTGGCGCGCTTCGTGCCCGACCGTCTCGTCATCCTGCAGGAGTGGTTGGTGCGGGTAAGTTGGTTGGTCGCGCTGGCCGTGATCCCGATCTTGCTGCTGACGGGTTTTCTGACCAGCCGGTCGGTCTTTCGTCGCCTCAATACGATCTCTAAGACGGCAGAGGCGATAGGTGAAGGTCAAATGGATGGGCGTGTTCCACTCACCGGCAATGGCGACGAGTTCGACCGACTGTCAGTGGCGGTGAATGACATGCTTGATCGGATCGGTGCGTTGACGCGGAACCTGGAGGGCGTTTCTGTCGGGGTCGCTCATGACCTAAAAACGCCGGTGTCGAACTTGGCCGGCCGCCTGCAACTCATGGAGCGCGATGTCAGCGACCCAGAGGCCGTTTCGAGCCATGTGACGGCGGCCCAGGCGCATATCGCCACGCTCTTGCGGACCCTTGATGCGCTTCTGAGGCTGGGTGAAGTCGAAGCTGGCCAGCGCCGCGGGGGCTTTGCTGAGATGGACTTTTCGGAGCTTGTCGAAGATATGGCGGACAGCTTTGGGCCTCTATTCGAAGACGCTGATAAACATCTTGAGGTGCGCGCCGTGCCGAGTGTGTTTGTGAATGGCGACCGGGACTTGCTCACCCAGTTGATCTCGAATCTCCTGGAAAACACGCTGGAACATGCCCGCGACGGGGCGAAAGCCTGGATAGGGTTGCGCGTCGAAAGCGGCCGCGCCCTGTTTGAGGTGGGCGACGACGGACCGGGTCTGCCAGCTCATGCTGCCGAACGCGTGTTTGAGCGTTTCGTCCGTTTGGAGTCCAGTCGGTCAACACCTGGCAATGGCCTGGGCCTTAGCCTGGTTCGGGCCATCGCCGAGCTACACCACGGCCATGCGCGCATGGCCGCCACCGAACCGGGCGCGGTGTTCGAAATCAGCCTGCCACTGTGTAAGCCCTAAGCCTGCATACAAATTTGTATGGTTTCGCATCCTGACTTGTAAAACCGCGCAGGTGCGTATCGGGTTACAAGCGCCCTGAACCAATAAGCCGAATTGTTCAGGGCACCGCAAATGTCGACAAAACGCACCCCAGCTATCCTCACCGCCTTATTGGGTGCGAGTTTTTGTGCCCTCATGCTGGCAAGTGGCTGCTCTGGCGGCGCGCCGGGCGATGGAAACGGGCCCGTCGCAGCGCCTTCGCCACCTCAACCACCGACACCACCTCCGCCGCCGCCTCCGACCGGCGCTTTCTCCACTGAGCCTGGAACGTCGCGTTTTCTCACTCAGGCGACGTTCGGCCCAACCGGCGATGATGTGTCACAACTTACCGGGACCAGCGCCTCGGACTGGTTCCTGGCGGAGCTTGCGAAACCCGCCAGCTTGCATACGCCGCAGCTTGAAGCTTACCGAGCCATGATCTCCGACCTTGATGCGGATTTCCCCGTCCTTGCGGTGCAATCGAGTACATTTTCGTTTTGGCGCAATACGATTGAGGGGGACGACCAGCTACGCCAGCGTATGGCATTTGCCCTGTCGCAATTGCTCGTCGTGTCAAATTTTGGCGGCGAACTCCTGACCGATATTCCCGAACCTGTCGTCGGCTATCAGGACATTCTCGTTAAAGGCGCGTTCGGAAACTATCGCGATCTTCTAGAGGCGGTCACCTATTCGCCCGCCATGGGCTATTACTTGACGTATATGGGCAACCAGAAAGCTGACCCGGCCACAGGCCGCATGCCCGATGAGAATTATGCGCGGGAAATCTTGCAACTCTTTACCGTCGGCGTGGTCGAGCTCCAGCCAAATGGTCAACCGGTGCTTGATGGTTCGGGCCGCCCGGTTGAATTATACAACAATATGGACATTACAAGCCTCGCCCGTGTTTTCACCGGCCTGGACCTGGACGGATTGGACCGTCAGCGCTTCCCCTCCGTTGTCGACGCGGTCGACGAGTGGGACGGCCTCGAACAAGCTCTGCTCAAGCCTATGGTGGTCAATGAAGAGCGCCACTCATCGGAGGCGAAGCGCTTCCTGGATTGCGACATTGCGGCCGGAACGTCGGCCACGCGCAGTATTGACCAGACGCTCGACTGCATCGTGGACCATCCCAATGTTGGGCCCTTTGTCTCGCGCCAACTCATCCAGCGCTTCACCACGTCTGCGCCAGATCCTGACTACGTGCAGCGCGTGGCCTTCGCATTCGATTCCGGCACCTACGCTCTGCCCGACGGACGCCAGGTCGGTGATGGGCGCAAGGGCGACCTTACGGCAACACTCGCAGCCATTCTGTTCGATCCCGATGTGCGCGATGATACCGCCCGGTCAGACCTGAAATTTGGAAAGATCCGTGAGCCGCTGCTGCGTTTCACCCATTGGGCGCGTGCCTTTAATGCCGATGCCTCAAGACCTGAATACGGGATAGAGCTTTTCGACCTGAGCGCCCCCGACGCGTTGTCCCAGCACCCTTACCGTGCCCGGTCTGTCTTCAATTTCTATCGTCCCGGCTATGTTGCGCCCGGCACAGAAAGTGGCGCGGCGGGGCTGACCATACCAGAGCTTCAAATCGTCAACGGCACCTCTACGCCGGGCTATATCAATTTCATGACGTTCTGGGCCTTTGGCGGCCAGTCGATGATTCCCGCAGACGAGCTTGAGGCAGAGCTGCAAGACATCGGCGTGCCGGTGGATCGCGCAGCCCTGGAACGGGCCTTTGTGCCCGATTATGCCGACGAACTCGACTTCGCCAATGATGCCGCTCGGCTGGTCGATCATCTCGACGGCCTGCTCGTCTACGGGTCCATGTCTGAAGAGACCAAGGCTGCCATCACCGCGACGCTGGAAGACCAGCCCGTCGACGGACCGGGAGACACCGGGGCGCTTGCCGACCGCGTCTCGCTCGCAGTCCTGCTCATAATGACGTCCCCCGATTACCTCGTTCAGCGCTAGGAGAGAGCCATGCCCACAAGCCGCAGAAACTTCATCAAGGCGCTTGGCGCTGGCGCGCTCGCCACCACGGCACTCACCGCCATGCCGAGCACTTTCACCGCCCATGCTGCAGACACGAACGGCTACAAAGCGCTCGTCTGCGTGTTCTTGTTTGGCGGTCTCGACTGCCACGATTTGATCGTGCCATATGATCAGTCTTCCTACGATCAGTATGCGCAGCTGCGGTCTTCTCTGCTGGCCCAGCAAGGGACAACGCGCCAGCGCACAAGCCTTTTACCGCTATCGCCCGCCACAGCTAGTGTGCTTCAGGGGCGCCAGATCGCGCTTCCGCCCGAGATGCCGCAGCTCGCAGACCTTTTTCGTGACGGCAAGGCCGCGATTGTCGGCAATGTCGGTCCGCTGGTCGAACCGACAACGCGCACAAGCTTTGAGAGCGGTGCGGCGCGCCTGCCGCCGCGGCTCTTCTCCCACAATGACCAGCAAGCGGTCTGGCAAGCCAACCAACCCGAAGGCGCCCAGAATGGCTGGGGCGGATTGTTTGCTGACGCCGTTCTCGCGTCCGGTGCGAACGCTTCGCTGCCACAATTCACCACCATCGCAACCGAGGAAGTGGGGCCCTTCCTAACGGGCCGAAACGCTGTGCCTTATCGCATCAGCACGGCTGGTGCGGCGCGGGTAGATTTTCTCGAAGACTATTATGAAGGTGTCTCCGGAGAGAGGGCGGACCTGCTTGAGGCTGTCCGCGACCAGCTGGCCGCTAGGAGCTATCGCGGAAGCCATCTCCTCGAACGCGACATGGCGGCGGCTTTTTCTGGGGGGCTGGCGACCAATGAGGCGTATGACACGGCTCGCCAGCAGGGCGTCATCCTTTCAACAAGCTTCCCGGCGACACCGCTCGGGGCCCAGCTCAAAGCGGTGGCCGAAACGATCAATGTGCGCGAGCGACTATTTGCTTCGCGCCAGGTCTTTTTCGTTGGCCTTGGCGGTTTCGACACCCATGACGCCCAGGCGCGCGCACTGCCGAAATTGCTTTCGCAGATCGACGGCGCGCTTGCGGCCTTTCAGACAGCGATGGAGGCACTCGGTCTGGCCCGTGATGTCACTGTGTTTACGGCATCGGATTTCGGCCGGACGCTGGCGGTGAATGGCGATGGCACCGACCATGGCTGGGGCGGTCACCAGATCGTGCTTGGCGGCGCGGTGAAAGGGAGCGAGATCTATGGCTCGCTCCCGCCCCCGACCCTCGGCCACGACGCCGATAGCGGCGGCGGTCGGTTGATCCCATCTGTGGCCGTAGACAGTTACGCCGCAGAACTGGGCCGATGGTTCGGCCTTAGCGAAAGCGAACTCTCATCGGCCCTGCCGGGCGTTGGAAATTTTGACCCGCTGCCACAGAATTTTATCTGATACAGACAATGAAAGCTCCAAGCTCATGACCAAGCTTCTTACAGGCATGTCTCTGCTAGCCCTCAGCCTCGCTGCATGCTCGAGCAGCGGGGACGGCGATAGCCCGCCACCGGGGCCACAGAACCGCGCGCCGGTCTTTTCGACGAACCCGGTGGATGCCAGCGTTGCGGAAAACACCAGCGACCCATTTGCCACAATCGAGGCCACAGATCCGGACAATGACCCGCTGACCTTCACCTTGGCGGGCGATGATGCCAGCGCCTTTGTCTTCGATCCCACAACCGGGGCGCTCATGTTTGCTGCAGCGCCCGACTTCGAAGCACCCGGCGACCTCGATGGCGATAACATCTATGCGGCAACTCTGCGCGTCAGCGACCCCAGCGGGCTGAGCGCAACGCTACCGATCAGCGCCGCCGTGACCAATGTGATGGAGGCTGGCGATCCGGTGCGCTATCGCGATCGCGTCTTTTCCCGGCTTGAAGTTGAGCAGGATGTCGCCTTCGCCACGGTCGACGGTCAGACCTTGTTGCTCACGATTTATACGCCTGAAGGTGATACCGCGACGGACCGACCGGTGATGATTGCGGCCTCCGGCGGCGGATTTCAGGAACAAGAGCGGGCATCTGTTGAACCGATCGCTCAGGAATTTGCTCGTCGTGGCTATGTGGGGGTCACCATGGACTACCGCATTCTCGGACAGGCGCCGCTTGATGCGAATGAACTCGCAATTGCCGGGGTTATTGCCACACATGACATGTTCGCCGCGATTCGGTTCTTGCGCGCTGAGGGCGAGGGTGCCAATCCGCGCGGCATTCGCCCTGACGCCATGTTCGTGAGTGGGGAGTCCGCCGGCGGCGTAATGGCCATGCTGGCGGCGACGCTTGACCCTGATGATCCGATTTCACGCCAGGCCCTGGCGGATTTCCTTGCTGCCAATGGCGGCGTGTATGGCACAGTCGGCGAGAATGACGATGTGTCGTCCGTCGTGCAGGGCGCCATGCCGCTTTCGGGCGCGGTGCTTGACCTGGCCACGGTCGATGTGGGGTCGGCGCTGCTTTATGCGGCCCATGAGGAGTTCGATCCCGTGGTGCCCTGCGACACGGCTCAAGAGGGGGCGAGCTTTACCGGACTTGAGGTTTCTGGAGCTTGCGACGTCGTTCCTGCCTATGCGGCAGCGGGAGCATTGGCCGAGCTTTTCCTGGTTGAGGGCTCAGTGGGCCATGTGGAGTTTACCGAGGGCCAACGCCGTGACATCTATCAGGGCGCGACCGAGCTTTTTTTCGAAACCGTTATTTCACCAACTGAGTAAGGCCATGATCGCCCCACGACACTCGTCACTGACAAATAATCGGCTCCGTCTTTAGATCACGCCGAATGGCGCGGAAAGGCCGACAGACGTGGTTATTGGTCGAGTATCAAAATAACTGGCCTTGCGCCTTCAACATACCAGAAGCCGGCATTCGTCGCTTTTCAGGAAATTCCTACAAGCAGACGTTACCAACTCAGCTTTGGCTCGATGGCTGCAAGCTACTTAGTACGCGCGATGATCGTAGGCGCGAGACGTCGACAAGATTGAATTAGGTATATGTCGACCATTCTCTTCAATGCTATGACGTCATCGAATTTAAACTTTTGCTCCGCGTTTTCATCGCTGATCAGTTCGTAGGTTTTGTCAATTTCAGATTCTTTGACGAGTAACGGTTTGAAAATCTGATCAAATGAGCCGCGTAGACTGCCGCTCTGACCGTCCCAATCTCCGAAGTGTTTAATAGCCGATTTGAACGCATGCTTAAACATCCTACCGACGTCATTTTCGAAGCTTATGTGAACGTCGAATTTGCTCAACAAGGACATGGCCCAGATATAGTTTCCTACTATAGGCTGTGCTTCTTGATCGGTCAGTGATCCGAGCACCAACAAACAGAACACAGCGTCCTGGATGAAATGTTCATTGAGAGCGGGTGGGCCGCGTCTTTCGTCTTGAGATTCGAACTGTCGCCAAACACGATTTACAGACGCGTTTCGCACCAACTCAACCTTCATGTTCGGGTTCAATAAGTCTTCGGCATCATAGAAAAATGAGTCCCCTTGACGAGGTATCTCATACCAGAAGAATCCGGCTGTTGAGACGTTTAGCGCGAGCATTACCCTGATAAAAACCGCCATCCCGGCATCGTGAAGTTTCGCCGCAGCGACTTCGTTGGTGAGCTCGATTTCAACGATCAACTCGTCTTTTCGACCTTGAACTTCCCGGAGCTTGATGAACTCAAATCGAGAATTCCAAAATGAAAGAGCTTTTGGCCGTATTGAGTGAGACGGCGTTCGAATTCGCGATTTCAATCTCCAGCGCGGTTCAATCTGTTCGTGAGCTTCTTTTTCTTCTATGAGCGCCTTTTTTGCTAGTTCGGCCTCTTCGTTCTCAATTCGCTCGATTTCACTGCGCGCCCATACAAACCACTCTTTGGAAGTGGCTGCTTCGCTGTGCTTCTTTGAAAACTCTGCGCTCAAAAGCAATGCGCGACGCCGGTCGTCGTCCATGGCTGATGCGAACCATTGAAGATCGTCATTCTCTCGCGATAGGTCCGGCTCGCCTGCTTGCGCGATTTCTAAAAGCGCCTTGGCAAATTCAAATACTGACTTGGCGTGATTTACATCAATGGCGTTTTTGGGTGCAGGCGCATCGCCTTGATCTTCGAAATCTACATATAACCCGGATTGTCGGCGAAAGTGAGTAGATACAGCAAACTGTTGCACCTCTCGAAATCTTTTAGGGGTCATATTTTCGACTGGAGAGCCCGGGGCCCACATTGCCCAAACCAGCTTGCTGACGTGATCATCTAGCTGGTTCGTTATTCTGTCGGGTCGACCTGCCGTTTTAAGCACGGTGCGCGCCACAATCATGTTCGCTTTGCCAATTTCTTCGATGGCCAGAAGCGTTAAGTGGTAACCTATGTTGTGAAATTTCAAATCATCCGAGATATTTCCCGCGGCTGCCAGCAGATCAGATGCATGGTCAACACAACGGCGCCAAAGTCGGGTGATCATGGCTGATTCTTTGCCTTGATTGTCTTCGCTCATTGTCGACCTCTAAGGCGTTAGATTTTTGCCCAGTCACTCTCTTTCGTTGAATCAACTCGGCGAACAAAGTCATTGATTACTGATTGTGCCCATTTGATGTTGCTATGGGTCAAGGATGTCGTGAAGCACCGCCGACAAGTATCGGCGAATCTGAATAACCGCCTCTTTCTGACTTGCGACGTGCGTAGATTTTGATGAGAGCTGATAAACTGAACGAGTGAGCTTTGCGATCGACTCCTCAAACGCCAAAATGGCGTCTTCAGCCGTTGATCCACCCGCCGCTCCTCTGGATTTCAGCAAATACCTCACTCTTTGTTTTTGTGTTGGTTTGCTCTGGCCCGCCTCATGCTTGTAACCTGGAGCTCCTTGAACCTCAGATTCGGGAGCAAGCGCATCTAAGACTTCTCTGAGAGCTTCTCGCATCTCCAATGCTGGCCCTCGGAATGAGATCCTCTTTTCGTCGGCCAAGTCTAAAACTGCTTGGCGCCACGACAAAGCGGCAGTCTCGGACACAGTCTCCAAGCGACGCTCAATCACTTGGTCATCCTCTGAAATGCGTTCAGACTTGGAGTTGACTTTCCTGTTGGGACTCAGACTAGTGATATCATCCAACGCGAACTGAACTCCGTAAGCTTGGATATGGTGTTTGTGGTCTACCCATGTAGAAAAATCGCCCGATTTCCAATTTTGTTCTAAAGCCTCGTGTCCCTCGGCCCACCAAAGCTTTCTAGGAACTTCGTGGTCTATTCGCTCCGCTTCGCCGATTCTTACCAGATCTGCTCTCGCTCTAACTAGCCCAGCGTTAGCGCGTTTGCAGATGGTTAGTTTCGCGGAGTACTCAGAAAACCCCTCAGCTTTTAGCAGATCGAGCGCGTCTCGCGCAGAGATCCAATCGATGTCGGCGTCCATCATCACTCCTGAAATCGGAATTAGAGTCCGTTATCGAGTAGCATGGTATCGCAGCGAGGCCCAACGTCTCCTTTTGCTCGCCCACCAGACTTAGTCAGCGCCCGTTCTGGGGCGAGTTTAAGTCGCTTAGCCAATGTCCGCTCTCGGCGAGTGGATCCACCCGGTCATCGCAACACAGGCATTTAATCGCTCAGCTGGGGTGTTACAGTACAGTTTTTTCTTGGACGCTCATTCATCTGTCTTGCGATAGTGTTGAGTTCAGCCAGCGAATGGACCGACAGATCAGTGCCTTTTGGGAAGTGCTGGCGCAAAAGACGGTCCGTGTTTTCGTTCAATCCGCGTTGCTAGGGGCTTTTTGGATCAAAAGCAAATATCGTTGAATTGGTTTAAGCGAGTTCCCGTTTTAAGACCTCAGAATCCTGAAGGAATCTTAAAATACTCGGGTAATGCCAATCGGCGTTTCCGTAGTCTTGCGCCATTGTGAACTCACCTGGAGTGACCAATGTCTGGATACCTGCCTCGAGCGCTGAATTAAGAGAAGCAACGCTGTCTTCGATCGCGAGACAGCGTGCTGGATCTGTTTCCAACCGAGCCAGTGCCAAATTATACACTTCGGGATGAGGTTTGGACTGACGTACATCTTCAACGGTGAGGATCTGCGAAAAATCTTCCAATCGTAGGCTTTGCCTAGCGCCGACCTCGATTGCCTGAATATTCTGGCGATAAGTCGTCGTTACCAGCGCCATCGTTATTCCAGCCTGGCGAGCAAAGCGCATCAACTCGACGATACCAGGTCTGAGATCGATACCCTTTTCAGCGATCTCCCTACAGGCAATCTCTGTTTTACGCGCATGAAGGTTTTCTATTGCATCCGGGGCCAAAACCTGATCCTTGTCTGCACTTAATCGCCTCAACCGTTTCATGCCGCCGCTGGTGAGCAGCAAAGATTTGTAGGTGTCTTTATCCCAATACCAATCGAGGCCTGCTTCCCGGAAGGCCTGATTGTAAGCGCGCCGTTGGATATCCGACGTTTCCGCAAGCACACCTATGCTACCAATAAGAATGTTTTGAATGGTCACTTATTTAGTCTCCTCGTCTCGATACGTAAGGAAACGCGCGATGGTTTATTGGGAGAGCGGGTTTCTTCTCTGACGGTTGCGGCAAAACATCCAAACGTCTTTGAATGGCAAACACTTCGCGAGTGAAAGTCTATCCGGGAGTTTCCGTTGGAAATTTATACGCTTCGAGAAAACAGAGACGCGGTCGACATCAGGTTTACGCTGTAATTCTCTGTGCGCCGAGATGGAACATCGGCGCAGTGTGTCGTGATGCATCTGAACAAATAAATCGAACACGTTCGCATACTCAACGAGGCACTGATCAACTGTGGCTAGCTCGTGAAGAGACACTTGCTTTCATGCGAGTTCAACGCTGTCTTCAGGAAGCAAAAAACAAATTTTGCGACATTGTGGCGCAGGCCCTTGTGTGAGTGGTGCCACTGCGTCCGATCTCTAAATATCCCACGAAAGATCGGTAAGGTGCTGATATATAACGTTATTTAAAATATATGTGATCTAGGATACAAGATGTTTCGTACGCGCGCCTAAGACACTCGCAGGATCGAGAGCCAACGCTGACGAAAACCTGGATCCTCCTCGAATGAGACATAGCTCGCCGATCACGGGATGTTTCCCGGGCCTTAAAGGAGGGTCAAATGTTTGAAATATTGGGGAGCCTATCCCCCGACCAATATACACTCGTGTATAATTCGTTCTCGTTCGGAGCGGCGACATTCGCTGCTGCGACGATTTTCTTTTGGCTCGGCCGCTCGCAAGTCGCGCCAGAGTACAAGACTGCTATGACAATCACCGGTCTGGTGACCTTCATTGCCTTTTACCATTATCTGAGAATATTCCAGAGCTTTGACGCGGCTGTCGTATTGGACGCCGGCGCGATCGAGGCGACAGGGAAAGAGTTCAACCGCGCATATAGATATGTCGATTGGCTGCTCACGGTTCCGCTTCTCCTCATAGAGTTAATCCTCGTAATGCGGCTTTCACGCTCCGAGACTGTTTCAAAAAGTGTAACGCTCGGTGGTGCAGCAGCATTGATGATCATTCTGGGTTACCCAGGAGAGGTTTCCGGTGGTATCGACAATACTCGATTGATCTGGGGCGCACTCTCGATGCTGCCGTTCCTCTACATCGTTTACACGCTCTATGTGGGCCTCGGTGAAGCAATCAATCGTCAACCAGACGACGTCAAAGGCCTCGTAAGCCTTGCACGTAATGTGACTGTTTTCTCCTGGTTCTTCTATCCGATCGTATATTTCGCACCGTTCGTCATTGATATGGAAGGTTCGTCTTCATTCGTCGTGATTGAAGTTGGGTACACAATTGCCGACATCATCGCGAAAGCGGCATTTGGCGTGCTCATTTACACAATTGCAGTCCGCAAATCTGAAGCCGAACGGTCTGGTGCACCAGCCCTCAGTGCAGCGGAGTAACATACCTACTTCCGGCACCCGCACTCATTATTGTGCGGGTGCCGGAACACTCAGCTCACGAACAGACGTAGCCCTACAATTGTATAGCGGCCAAGCACGCGGAGGATTGAGAAATGCAAGATAAAACTAGTGAAACATTGCTGCCCGGGGTTGAGCGGTTGATGAGCGAGCTTACCACGTTTTCAAACGGGGAAGCCTCTAGGGCTGCTTCCGATCACCTGGAAAGTGGTGGAAAGCGTGTCCGGGCTCGACTCGCTCTTAATGCTTCAACGTCTCTTGGCCTGTCACCGATCAAATCAATTGCTATCGCTGCGGCCTGTGAACTAATTCACAATGCGTCTCTCATTCACGATGATATACACGACAAGTCTGAAACACGGCGCGGTAAAGCAGCAACCTGGGCTCGCTTTGGGAGTGGGACAGCGATCTGTGCAGGTGATCTGCTGATCTCAGCAGCATATGCGGCGATTGCACGAACTCAATCAGCGTCCATGCCTCAACTTCTCACTCAAACCCATCGACGAGTTGCTGAGGTCATTTCAGGGCAGTGTGAAGACCTTCTTGCTCAGTCGACAGACTCGCTCAGCCTGGATCTCTACGAAACAATTGCAAAATCAAAATCAGCACCCTTGCTCGCTCTACCGGTCGAACTGGCTTTAATAGAAGCCGGACATCAACAAGCGAGTGAGCAAGTAGGCTATGCTGCGGACGCTTTCGCGCTCGCGTATCAGATCGCAGATGATATCGAGGACATCTCGAACGATATTATTCAAGGTCAACCAAACATCATCTCGGTGCTTGGGGGACAAAACGCATCGTCCTCTCAGGGTGAACAAGCTCGTCAGATCGCGGTTGAAAACTATCGATTAGCGGCCCACTTCGCTAATCAGCTCCCACGCGGCAGCGGATCGCTACTATCCGCCTACGCTCGGAAAGGACTAGCGACGATCTTGCCTGTGGGAGAAGCTGCATGAGCCGCGCAGCGATCATTGGCGGAGGATTCGGCGGCATCGCTGCGGCGCTACGAATGCGTGCGAAAGGGTACGATGTCACGGTCTTGGATCGTTGTTCACGATTGGGCGGCCGGGCTCAGGTGTTTGAACGTGATGGCTTTCAATATGATGCCGGGCCGACTGTGATTACTGCGCCGTTTTTGTTTGAAGAACTGTTTGAGCTCTTCGGCAAAGACATCCGAGATTATGTCGACATTGTTCCACTCAATACCTGGTACCGGTTCCGTTACCCCGATGGCGACGTTTTCGATTATGGCGGGACGGTCGACGATACGCTTCGGGAGATTCGACGGATTTCTCCGGAAGATGAAGCCGGCTATCTCTCGCTTTTAAAGGAATCGCGCCGTATTTACGAAATCGGGTACGAGCAACTTGCCGATCAACCTTTTCACTCGTTTACCGAAATGGCAAAAATCACGCCACAAATGCTGAATTTGGGGGTCCGACGGTCGGTTTGGGATCTGGTTTCGTCGCACCTCAAACATGACAAACTGCGACAGGCCTTTTCGGTGCAACCCCTGCTCGTTGGCGGGAATCCGTTCGATACGACTTGCATCTACAATCTCATCCACTTTCTCGAACGGGCGCACGGCGTACATTTTGCGATGGGCGGGACAGGTGCCCTGGTTGATGCGTTTTCGAGGCTGATGTCGGAACAGGGGATTCAGATCCGATTAGGAGAAACCGTCACGCGCTTGCATAGCGAGAACGCCAATATTACCAGGCTGGAACTGGCGAGCGGTGAACACGTCGACTGCGATCGGGTTGTCTCAAACGTCGACCCTGCGCATCTTTATCAGAACATGGTGCCACCTAATGAAGTCGACCGCTCTGCGAAAGTCAAAGCGAAGTTCGCCAAGAAATCGATGGGCCTTTTTGTTCTGTTTTTTGGGACAGATACGACTTATCCGGAGGTCGAACATCATACGATCTGGCTCGGACCACGTTACAAAGCGCTCTTAAACGATATCTTTAACCGCAAGGTTTTGGCCGACGATTTCTCACTCTATTTGCATCGGCCAACAGCGACGGATCCAAGCTTTGCCCCGAAGGGATGTGACAGCTTCTATGCGCTCGTCCCGGTGCCAAATCTGCAAGGCGATGTCGACTGGGAAACGCAGGGAAGTATCCTCCGCGATCGGGTTGTCGCGGCGCTGCAAGAAACCATGTTGCCGAACCTCAAGGATCATTTGGTGCACGATTTCTGGATGACCCCGGAAGACTTTGCGCATGATTATCTTAGTCCTGCTGGGGCTGGATTTTCGATCGCACCAAGTTTCACGCAGTCAGCCTGGTTCAGGTTTCACAACAAGGCCGAGGGGCCTGATAATCTGTATCTCGTCGGGGCCGGCACGCATCCAGGAGCCGGACTGCCAGGCGTGGTGTCTTCAGCCAAGGTACTGGACAAACTCGTTGGTCCACCCGCCGAACAATCGCGCGACTTCCACCACTTACAGGCGGCGGAGTGATGGCCTACGCGATGTCGGCCTCCATTCAAGAGTCCGCCGCTGAGATTCTGCGCAAGAATGGGCGCTCATTCAATTTTGCGCGCGCATTTCTGACCGAAATCCAGGGACAACGCGCGGCCCGATTGTACGCATTCTGCAGATATATCGACGATGTGGCTGACGACGCAAGTGATGCACGGAAAGCCAAGGCGGTTCTTGACCAGGTCAAATCAGAGCTCGCGGGGATGCACCCTCCGTCTCCCCGTATTGCCGACTTTTTCGATCTTGTGCGGGAAACCAATATCGATCTCGGCGCGGCGATTGCGCTGATTGATGGGGTTGCTTCGGATCTGGAGACAGTTGCATTTCAGACCGTGTCGGACTTGTTGCGATACGCTTACAAAGTCGCTGGCACAGTTGGCTTGATGATGTGCAGTGTGCTGGAGGTCGACGATCCCCTCGCAGCGCCGTTCGCTATCGATCTCGGCATCGCGATGCAACTCACCAATATCGCTCGTGACATTCAGGAAGATGCAGAGAATGGACGTCGCTACGTGCCTGGGGCCTGGTTGTATGGGGCTTCCGCTGCAGATATTGCCGATCCAGACGATTCCTTGAAGCCGGACTTACAAGCTGCGGCGGAGCGTTTGATAAAGCTTGCTGAGCTTTATTATGAAAGCGCCTACGACGGGTTCGGGTTCCTACCATCAAGATCGAGACTGGCGATTCTGATCGCTGCGCGCGTCTATCGACAGATCGGCGTCAAATTACAGCGCAAGGGTTTCGCCGTCTGGCGCGGGCGCACGGTGGTCGGCACCTCAGAGAAGATCGCAGTCGCGAGCGCTGCGGCAACCACTTATCTGACGCAACGTCGTCTGCATCACAGATCAGATAGCCACAACGCAGACTTACATGGTCCGTTGTCCGGTCTGACCGGTGTTCACGAGGCGGTGACATGAGCAATTCCTACGATCTTGCCATCCTCGGCGCTGGCTGCGCGGGGCTTTCTCTGGCGCGTGAGTTGATCCGGCATGGATATTCCAAACGTGCCGTCATCATCGAGCCCCGCGACACCTACAGCCATGATCGAACCTGGTGCTTCTGGGCTAACGCTCAGCACGAGCTTTCAGACTTAGTCTCCGAACGTTGGTCGCAGTGGCAATTATCAACGCCGCGGCGAGCCATTCGGCACACCGGTGCCAAATTATCCTACCAACAGATTAGGTCGGATGATTTTTATCACGCTCATCTCGCCAAGATTGCCCATCGCTCGAATATAGAACTGTTGACCGGTGTCACCGCGGGACCGATGGCGGATCACGACGACCGCGTTGAAATCGAAACAACCGCAGGCGCCATTTCGGCCCGCCGGGTCATCGACACACGGCCTCGGCCGCCACAACACGATCAAGCGACGATATGGCAAATCTTCAGCGGCGCTGAAGTAGAGACAGAAGAGGCATGCTTCGACCCTTCTGTCGCCGGCTTGATGCAGCAAATGACCAGCGACGAATCTGGTCTGAAATTCACCTATATTCTGCCAATGACCGCGCACACGGCCTTGATCCAGACCACCCGTTTTGCCTTGCGTAAATCCGCCCCGGACACCCTTGACCGTGAGTTTGAGCGAGACTTGCGGACAGCCTTCAAAACCAAGACGAAGATCCGGCGCCATGAGCGTGGGTGCCTTCCGATGGGGCAGGCACCGCAAAGCCCGCATCCCTCTGCCCGGGTGTTTCGCGCTGGACAGGCGGCAGGCATTTTGCGCGCCTCTTCGGGATATGGCTTTTTGCGCATTCAAACCTGGGCAGAGTCAACGGCAGAGGAACTCGCTTCTGGTCGTCGACTATCGGAAAAGCCGTTCGGGTCGCCACTGGAACGTAAGATGGACGCGATTTTCTTGGCAGCGATGTCTCGGTCTCCATACGCGGCTGCAGACTGGTTTGCTCGCATCGCGAACCAGTTGTCGGGTGACGAGTTTGGTCGGTTCATGTCGCAATCACCGACCTTGCACTTGTGGCTGAAAGTTGTCTCTGCCTTGCCGAAAGCTCCTTTTGTGCGCGCACTGCTTGCGGGGATGCCGAAGATCGACCGAGCAGGTCATCAGGTCGCGACATGACCTGGAATAGTGCGTCGTCGAAGTTTCTTCTCGCCGGAATGACAGTTTCGGTCGCGTTCCTACTCGTGCCGTCCCTCAGCATCACCTTTCAGATCGTTGGGCTCGGGATCGCGGTTGCATTTCTTGGACTGCCGCATGGGGCGATTGATGCCTATATCGCACGGCAAAATGGATTGTGGCGATCGACTCGGGGCTTCGCAGCTTTCGTCGGCATCTACGCTGTTGTTGCGATTGGCGTGATCGGTGTTTGGATGATAATGCCGACTCCGTCATTGCTTGCATTCTTGATCATTTCAGCCTGGCATTTCGGTGCAGATGCCAATGCTCGGAACCAGGCCGAACGATGGTTATTTGGAAGTCTTTTATTGAGCCTGCCATCGTTCTTTCATCCGGCCGATGTGGCAAGCCTGTTCGAAGCCATATCCGGGGCATCAGCGGGCAGCCTCGTTTCGATTTTGCAGGTCTGGGCACCCGTGGCGGCGATTGGCGTTTTCGCTATGCTCGTTCGCCGGCGCCCGCCGGCTCAACAACGCTGGGCCGACATAGCAACTGTCGCGGGCCTTGTCCTGTTCGCCTGGGCATTGCCGCCTCTGGTCTACTTCGTGATCTATTTTAGCGCGTTGCATAGCCCTGCTCATTTCGGGCGCGTGATCCGGTTGGTTCCACCACCTGACAGATCAAGCGCAATAGCATACACGGTCGGGTTCACTGCCTTGACTTTGCTTATCGCCGGGATGGCTTTCATTGCCCTGACCGATGAAGTCACACTACAACAGTCTACTCTGCAGATTGTGTTCATCGGACTCGCCGCATTGACCGTCCC
>ERZ1740072.350-NODE-350-length-19129-cov-6.141292_pt1 | contig 19129 bp, 21 predicted proteins | sample MGYA00581733_ERZ1740072 | MGnify/ENA primary metagenome ERZ1740072 (study PRJEB43018, sample SAMN04849741) | marine metagenome | isolation source: floating plastic debris | place: Pacific Ocean | collected 2008-08-30 | study: EMG produced TPA metagenomics assembly...
TTTGCAGCGCAAGTTCGGCGGTATGTTTCTGTTGGCGGGGCGCCTTGAGGCACAAGTTCCTGTGAGCGATCTGTTACGGCGGTTCTTGGGTTAGGCGCGCTGTGCGCCGATGTCCGAGGGTGGGATGCAACGTCACCCCAACAGATACACCAGCAAAAACAATGTCCCCGCCCCAGCTCCGATGGCTGCGAAAACATTACGGGTCCAGATGCCCACGGCGAGGGTAACGCGCGCTGCCCCCAAACGGGTTGGATCCGTACTGCCGCCCTCGCCTGAGTAGACAACAAGTGGTGCTACAAGAGCAGGCAGAATTGCCACCGCCGTATAGCGTAGGTGCCGCACCAGCCACGCAGGCAGGGGCCGGTCTCCGACAAACCCAAGGAAAGCAAAGCGCAGCAGGAAACTGCCCACGCCGAGACCAAAAATCACAACCCAGAGAGTGCCCTTGTCCATCACTGGCGGTCCTCATCGGCCGGTAGCATCGGGTCGGCCTTCAGCCAAAGCTCGGCTTGCGCACCCGCCATCATCCCGGCCGTGCCCGCCACGATCAGACCCAGCGAATAAGGAATGCCAACAGCCAGCAACGCCACCACCACCGCCACACCTGCCGCAATCAGGTGTGGAAGGGTGCGCATCATTGGGGCGACCATCGAAAGGAACGCAATCGGCAGGGCAAAATCCAGCGGCAGACCCACCGGCAGTGTTGTTCCGATGGCTGCACCTGCATAGCTGCCTCCAAACCACACAATCAGCACCAAAAGGCAGGTGCCAAAGTAATAGGCCATGCGCTGGGGGACGCTCATTGATCCGTCCGCTTCGAACTTGGCATGGCTGAGCGCATAGCTTTGATCTACCAAAAGATACGCCGCACAGGCCCTTTGCCAAAGTGGTGCGCGTCCCAGATAGGGCGTCAGCGCTGCCGAATACATTGCCACGCGCAGGTTCACAGCCAGCGCCGAAATCAGCACGATCACCGTTGGCGCCTCGTCCTGCATCAGTTGCAAAGCGGTGAACTGGGCGGCACCGGCGATCACCACGATTGAGAACGTCATCACTTCGAAAACGCTCAACCCAGCCTCGGTCGCGATCACTCCGAACAGCAGTGCAAACGGTCCGGCCACGAAGATGAACGGAGCGCCGTCGCGCACGCCCGCCCAAAAGGCGGATTTGGTGGTGGTGAAGGGCATGAGGGGGCCTTAGACTGGACTGACACAAGGCTTAGCTGTCCGTACGAGGGGATGCAATTGGCGCGCGAAATTGACACCACCGGCTACCTGATCGTGCCTGATCCGCAGGCAGCACGATTGACCCGACGTGTGATCGGCCATGATCATACCGGCGCTGCCGCTGAAATCTCTGTGATCGAGGAACGTCCGCTGACCATTTTCCTCAATGGCCAAGAGATCGTCACGGCCATGACCATTGGCGACTACCCCGATTATCTGGCCCTAGGGTTCCTGCGCAATCAGGGGATGCTGGGCGCAGACGATGAGGTCACGGGCGTTGACTACGACGACGAATTGGAAACGGTTGTGGTGCGCACCGCCTCCGTCACCAATCACGAAGAGAAGCTGAAGAAAAAGACCCGCACCAGCGGTTGCGCCGTGGGCACGGTCTTTGGCGACATGATGGAGGGTTTGGAGGGGTTGACCCTGCCTGCAACACCTGTGCGCACCTCGGACTTGTACGCATTGGCGGCCGTTATCAATCGCACGCCGTCATTATATCTCGAAGCGGGCGCGATCCACGGCACAGTGTTGTGTCAGGGCGCACAGCCGCTCGTTTATATGGAGGATGTGGGCCGCCACAATGCGGTAGACAAAATCGCGGGCTGGATGATGTCGACGGGGACGGCTGCGGATGACAAAGTACTCTACACCACGGGGCGCCTGACCTCCGAAATGGTGATCAAGACGGCTATGATGGGGATTCCTGCGCTCGCCTCCCGTTCGGGCTTTACAGCGTGGGGGGTCGAGATTGCACAGCAAGTGGGTCTGACCCTGATCGGACGGATGCGGGGGCAGCGCTTTGTTTGCCTGAGTGGAGAAGAACGCCTGGTGCGTGACGCAGACCCGGATGCAGTGCCACCGGAGGCTGCTAAGCAGCGACGCAAGGGGGCAAAGGCGTGAGCGTCTGGCGTGGCCGTGATTTCGCGCGGGAACACGGCCAGGAAAGTTCCCAGTTTCCTGTTCCTTGGTGGAGTATGTCGCAATGAATGCTCCGCTGGGCGTAATCCTTGCCGGGGGTCAGGCAACGCGCATGGGCGGAGGCGACAAAGGCCTTTTGCCGCTCGGTGGTACCACACTGCTTGCGCATGTGATGGGGCGTCTTTCGCCGCAGGTGGATGGCCTTGCGCTTAACGCCAATGGCGATGCGAGCCGGTTTGAAGGGCTCGGTATCCCGGTGATTGCCGACAGTATTGACGGCTTCGCAGGCCCGCTTGCCGGCGTGCTCGCAGGTCTTGATTGGGCTGCCGCACAGGGCGCCGAGACAATCGTGACGGCAGCTGCTGACACGCCCTTTTTTCCCTGCGATCTGGTGCCTTGTCTGCAACTTGCGACGACAGGTATGACGCATCCGCTGGCGCTTGCCGCGACGCCGGACCCCAAGCGCGGACAAGCACGCCATCCGACCTTTGGTCTTTGGCCTGTTGCTTTGCGCGACGATCTGCGCGCCGCACTTCGTGAAGGTGTGCGCAAGGTCGTGCAGTGGAGCGATCGCCATGACGGTCGTCTTGCTTTGTTTCCGGATGAGGCTGCCTTTTTCAACGTCAACACACCGGATGATCTGGTACGGGCTGAGGCGACGCTATGAAGATCTACGGCGTGGTCGGGTGGAAGAATGCAGGCAAGACAGGTCTGATGGAGCGCCTTGTGACGGAGATAACGGGCCGGGGCATTACCGTTTCGACCGTCAAACACGCGCATCACAGTTTTGACGTGGATCATCCGGGCAAGGACAGTTATCGCCACCGCGTCGCAGGCGCCAGTGAGGTGCTGCTGGCGTCGCGCAATCGTGTTGCGCTTATGCAGGAATTGCGCGATACGGATGAGCCGACCTTGGAGGCTCTGCTGGCCCGCCTGTCTCCGGTGGATCTGGTGTTGGTCGAGGGGTATAAGCGTGACGCTCACCCCAAGGTCGAGGCACATCGCGCGCAGACGGGCAATCCGTTGATTGCACCCGGTGATCCTTCCATTCGAGCAGTGGCAAGTGATACCCCACTGACCATGGACCGTCCCGTGTTTGAGCTGGATGACACCAGCGCTATCGCGGATTTCATCTTGGCTGAGGTTGGATTGTGAACGGGTTTGATACGATCCTTGTGGCGGACTGGTCCGCAGCCAAGGGCCGCAAGCCAAGGCCGACCAAGGATGCGATCTGGCTGGATATTGTGCGCGACGGTATTGAACAGGAGCCGGAGTTTTGTGCCACGCGTTTGGAGGCCGAAGCGCGTATCACCGATCTGTTGACGTCTGAACAGGCCGCTGGGCGGCGCCTTTTGGCAGCTTTTGATTTTCCATTTGGTTATCCTGCTGGCTTTGCTCGCCATGTGACGGGCAGCGACAATCCCTATGCCGTCTGGGACTGGATCAGCGCGCGCATCACTGACACGGATATGGGCGAGAATAACCGCTTTGACGTCGCCGAGGAGTTGAACCGCCTGTTTGACGGCCTTGGCCCGTTCTGGGCAAAGCCCAACAAGATGGACTGGCCTGATGTTCCCTTTCGCAAGGAAGGAATCACCTTTGCCCCGATGGGTGAACACCGGGTCTGCGATGTTCAGGCCAAGGCCGCGTCGAGCTGCTTTCAAATGTTCAATCCGCCGACGGTGGGGGGGCAGATGCTGATGGGTCTGCCGATGTTGAATCGCCTGCGCGCGTTGCCCGGGGTGGCGGTGTGGCCGTTTGATACGTGGCAGGACGCACCTGTGGTTCTGGCCGAGATTTGGCCGGGCCTGATTGAACCCATGGTAAAGGATGCGCTGGCGGAGGCGGGACCCGATGCCATTCGGGACCGCGAACAGGTGCGTCTGCTAGCATCGGCGCTGGCCAATTTGCCTGCCCCCGACCTGCATGGTCTGATGTCTGACCTGCCAGATGTCGCCCGCGAAGAGGCTTGGATTTTGGGGGCCGGTCACGGTGCGCGGTTGATGTCTCAGCCGAATGTCGCCTCGCCGCCACCTTTGAAAAACGACTGTTTCGCTTTGCCGCCGGGTGTGCACTGGACACCCGTTGACGAGGCCCTAGCCGATTTGCGTGCGCGCCTTGGGCCGGTTGTCGGGTCCGAAACTGTTCCAGTGAGCACGGCGCTGGACCGCGTTCTTGCTGCTGACGTTACCGCCCCTCGTGCGCATCCGCCGCTGCCGAACACGGCAGTGGATGGCTATGGCTTTGCCGGGGGCAAAGGCGAAGGTGCGCACGAAATGCCCGTCGTTTCGACCCAAATGGCGGCCGGGCGCGCGCCCGATTTCGACGTGCCTCCGGGCGCGGCAGTGCGCATCCTGACCGGTGCAGCGTTGCCCAGTGGCGTCGATACAGTGATCCTACAGGAAGACGTGCAGCGCACCGAAGATCACATCTCATTCAATGGTCCGATCAAGTCAGGCGCAAACACGCGCGCGGCCTGTGAGGATGTCGAAACCGGGGCCATCGTGGCACAAGAGGGTCGGCGGCTGACCCCGGCGGACCTTGCGTTGCTGAGCGCCGTTGGTGTTGCCACAGTGCCAGTACGCGTGCCCTTGCGGGTCGGGGTTCTGTCCACGGGCGATGAGTTGGTCCCCCCCGGAGCGGATGCAGGCCCGGGCCAGATTTATGATGCAAACCGGCCCATGCTATTGGGCCTGCTTGATCGGCTTGGGCATGAGGGGGTCGACCTTGGTCATGTGCGCGACGACCGTGCGTCGCTTTCCGAGCGATTTGATGACGGCGTGCGCCGGGCCGATGTGATCGTGACAAGCGGTGGGGCATCGGCGGGCGACGAAGATCACGTTTCTGCCCTGTTGAACGCCTCTGGCCACATGGCGCTGTGGCGCATCGCGATCAAGCCTGGCCGCCCGCTGGCTTTGGGCATGTGGCAGGGCGTGCCGGTCTTTGGACTGCCGGGGAATCCTGTGGCCGCGATGGTGTGCACGCTGGTTTTTGCCGCACCCGCGCTGGCGCAGATGGCGGGCGCTGGCTGGTCCGCGCCGCAGGGCTTTGATGTTCCTGCTGCGTTTGAAAAGCGCAAAAAACCCGGGCGACGCGAGTATCTGCGCGCCCGGATGCGAGACGGACAGGTCGAGGTGTTTGCCTCGGAAGGGTCGGGGCGGATCAGCGGGCTGTCATGGGCCGAAGGGCTGGTGGAATTGCCCGATGGTGCGATGCACGTGCGGCCCGGTGATCTGGTCCGCTTCATTCCGTGGAGCGGGTTCGGGGTATAGCTCACAACGCGGGAGGGCGTAGTGCATGACGGAAAAACCCAAGCATGACTATTTGCCGAGCGCTTTCAGAGCCCAGCCGCCGAATGACAGTTGGAGAATCATTTGGGGCTGTCAGGAATTCGATGGAAACGACGGCTTCTACATCGAAAACCATGCGGCAAACTTTACGATGAAAAGCATGGGTGTCAGGTTTTTTGAGCGCGCTCCGAATGGCAGCGGTCCTTATGGATTTGACGTCTACGAGTTGACAAACGACGCCGGCAAAGTGGTCAGGGCCGGAGTCTGCGAACTGAGCAATGGTGTTTGGGCGAGCGCCATCTGGGACCCCGAGGGCTAACCCTTAATCGAAAGTGCCCGCCACGCGCCCCAAAAGCATAAAGGCGCGCGCAGTGCGCGTGTCGCTGAGGGCTGCGATTTCGCCATCGCTCGCGTTTTCCACAAAGGCAGAGATCGTTTGGTCAAACCGGCGCAAAAAGTGGTGTGCGGCGTCACGAAAGATCGGGTCTTGCTTCATCCGGCCTGCTGTCAGCGCAAGTGACGAGCGATCTCGCACGCCCCCCAGTGCCGCCACCGGGCGGCCCCGTTCGCCATTTGCAAACTGGCGCCAGATTTCAGGGCGAGCGCGGTCTGGGCGCAGGTCGTCCATGTAGATGCCGTCCTGACTGAGAAGGGTCAGGATGTCTTGTGCGGCCTGCACAAGTTGAGCAGTGGTGCGGTCCTGCATGGCCTTGCGCAAAGCGGCAAAGCCGACTTCATCCTCGGTCGTTTCAGGGAAGTTCAGCGCGCGGATGAAATCCTCTACGTCAAGCGGCAGTGCCATGTCTTCGACGCTTGTGCCAAGGGCAAGTGCGGGTTGGTCGTCCGTTTCCGGCGCAGGCGCGGCAGAGCGCGGCGTCGGATCCGCCTCACGCCGTGACTGGAAGGTCGCTAATGCTGTTTCGGTCTTGCGTGTGGCTGCGGCAATTTCGTCCAGCTTGCGCGCCACGGACGCCTCGGACTTGATCCCGGCGCCCTGAGCTTGCGCGATGTAGGTTTGGCGGATCGCATCGATCGCCGCCTGCAAACGCTGGCTTTCTTCGCGCATCACGCGGCTTGATCGTGCTGCGGTGGCTGCGACCCAGATCATCGCGATGGGCATGAACACGGCGAGCATCGTGATCAAAAAACGCAGGCCTTCAGCGCCCGTGGTGTTAGCCCCTGTATCTGACAGCAGAAAAAACGCCGCCGCTCCAAGCAACCAGAACGCAGACAGGATCAGCGCCACGACCTCAATGGATGTCACGGTGGCCTGTTGCGGCTTGTCATAAATCCCAAGCGGAGTCGGTCGGGACGGAGGGGGTGTTGTTTCGTCGGCCATGGCCTCAGCTATAGCTGATTTTCAGCACTTCATAGGACTTTTCACCGCCCGGTGTGCGTACTTCGACGCTGTCGCCCTCTTCTTTGCCGATCAACGCGCGCGCAATGGGCGATTTGATGTTCAAAAGCCCGTTTTCGATGTTGGCCTCGTATTCGCCAACGATCTGATAGGTCTTTTCCTCATCCGTGTCCTCGTCAACCAATGTCACGGTTGCTCCGAATTTGATCGCGCCCGACATTTTGGCTGGATCAATCACCTCCGCAAGCGAGATCACGCCTTCAAGTTCTTTGACGCGACCCTCGATAAAGGACTGCTTTTCCTTAGCCGAGTGGTATTCGGCGTTTTCGGACAAGTCTCCGTGTTCGCGCGCTTCGGCAATCGCCTTAATAATGGCGGGCCGTTCAACGGATTTCAGGTGCTTGAGCTCGGTTTCCAGAGCCTGTGCCCCTGCGCGGGTCATTGGGATCTTTTCCATGGGCGTCGTCCAGATAAGGTGCGGCGGCACCCTGACAGCGCCGCCGATACAATACTTACGGATTACCTGACCCAATGGCGCGGGGGAATGCAAGCGGATTTGATTGGGCGCGCCACGCCCGGCCCGCGGCCTCCCTTGGGATTTTTCAAATCAGAGTAGGGGGACTTAGTCGTACTGCACCACCTCGTATTCGATGCCGTCGTCATCGTAAAAGTAAAAACGCTGGCCGGGTTCGTAGTCATAGTGTTCGCCGGGCGTAAAGCCGTTGTCGATCACGCGGGTGCGCATGGCGTCAATGTCGTCCACGACTACCGCGATGTGATTGAGACCGCCTTTTGTGGTGTAGTTGTCTTCGCGCGCTTTCACGCCGCCTTCTTTCGGAACATAGAGCGCGAGGTAGTGGGTGTCGGTGCCCACATGTACGGAGTAGCCAACCTCGCGCGATCCGCCTGTCCAGCGGACATGCCAGTCAAACAGCTTGCACATCCATTTGGCGGTGGCATCGGGGTCAGTGACGGTGAAGTTGGTGTGTTCCAGTTGTGCGGCAGTGCCCATTTTGGCTTTCCTTTCGAAGTTGATGGGGTCAGTGTCCCACCTCAAGTCAACTTTAGGTCAAGAGGTTTTTTTCAAATGGCTGCTGCTGAAGGACTGAGCATTGGAGAGATTGCCGCGCGCACCGGTTTGGCGGTTTCGGCAATCCGGTATTACGAGGAGGAAGGTTTGATTGCGCCCTGGCGCAACGCGGCTGGGCGGCGGCGGTTTCAGCGCGCTGACATTCGGCGCCTGAGCTTTGTGATGATTGCACAGCAGTTTGGGTTCACTCTGCCGCAAATTCGGGTGGAGCTGGATCGACTGCCGCGCCACCGCGCGCCGACCAAAGCGGATTGGGCGCGGATCAGTCGGACGTTCCGCAGCGGTCTGGACACCCGTATCGCGCGGTTGGAAAAGCTGCGTGATACGCTTGATGGCTGTATCGGTTGTGGCTGTCTGAGCCTTGACGCCTGCGCCCTCTACAACCCCAAGGACCGCGCTGCTGAACGTGGGACCGGACCGCGGTATCTGCTGGGCGATAGTCCGGGCGATAGTCCGGGCGAATAACGCGCATAGGTGGAATTTCTTGATCGGAACGCCAGCCCGGTTTAGCGTTTGAGGATATTTATTGCGGTTTTCATTTCGGAGATTTTTGTATGGTCAAAACCTCGGACATGCGGTGGTTCAAAGAGACGTTTTGGGCTGAATTGAAGGCTGCAACCGAGGGCACTGTTTTTGACCCCGACATGGTCAGTGCCATCGCCTGTCAGGAAACGGGCAGTCTGTGGGCCCCAATGCGAAAGAAGGGGCTGTCAAAGGACGAGATTGTACGCCTGTGTTGTGGCGACACACTGGATGCACCGAACCGCAGCGCATTTCCAAAGACCCGCGCCCATCTGGAGGCGGTGCCGCGCGGGTCAGAGATGTTTTCCATCGCGCGCAAAGCCCTGTTGGATATGTCCGAGCATGTACCGGGCTATGGTTTCGCCAAGAACCGCCCAAGCAAATTTTGCCATGGCTATGGCGTATTTCAACTGGATTTGCAGTTCTTCAAGGTGGAGCCTGAGTATTTCCTTGAACGCCGATACGAACAGTTTCCCGAGACGCTCGGCCGGGCCATGCGCGAGTTGAAGTCCTGTCAGAAGAAGCGGGGATTGCAGGATCGCACTTCGATCACAGACTTCGAGTTTGTGACCATCGCCATTACTTACAATACAGGCCGGTTTCGCCCCAACAAGGGGCTAAAGCAGGGCCATTTCGACGGGGCCAAGCACTATGGCGAACACATCAACGATTATGTCGCCCGATTGCGCCAGATCGCCGTCGCGGACGGGCCTGCAGTTGTCGTGGCAGATGAAGGGCAGACCGTCATTTCGCCGCCGCGCGCGCCACAGGCAACCGGTCCATGGTTGCGTGTCGACACGTCGACCACCACACTGAGGTTGCGCAGTGAGGCGGAGGTCAGCAGCCCCACCACCAAGAATGTAGTTGCTGATTTGCCTGACGGCTGGCCGGTTCGGGCTTTTGACACAACGGTGCAGAACGGGTTCCGGGAGGTAGAGGCAGACCTGTCCGGAACGATGTTTCGTGGCTTTGCCTTTGCCGAATTTCTGGCCGACTCAGCCCCGGCTGCTCCGATGGAGCCGGCTGCACCTCTGGAGCCACTGGAGTTGCCCGCAAAACACAAGGTTGAGCCGGTCTGGATGCCGCGCAAATCTGCGTCGGTCACCAAGCGTACTGAGCAGGCGGGCGCGCATTCGCTGAACGAAGTGGGCATGCCGGGACGGGGCGGGACGACGCCTGAAATGCTCCGCGCCAGTATTCACGACGTGATCACGTTCCTGAATCCTGAGAACATAGCGCAACATGCGCGTTATGCCCCGCGCGGACGGCTAACCTTTTGCAACATTTATGCCCATGATTTCTGCGCGCGCTGCGGCGTCTACTTTCCCCGTGTCTGGTGGATGGAAGGGGCACTGGCTGCGATTGCGCGCGGTGCTGAACTGAAGCCGCTCTATGGCAATACAGTCAAGGAAATGCGCGCCAATGATCTGTTTCGATGGCTCGCGGATTATGGATCTAGTTTTGGGTGGCAGCGGATTGCGTCGACCACCGAGTTGCAAAACCACGCCAATCTGGGTGCGGTGTGCATGATCATTGCACGGCGCAAGAATGATGGAGCGTCAGGACATGTGTCGATGGTGGTTCCCGAAACCGAAGCCCACCGCGCGCGACGCCTGCCGGGCGGACAGGTGTCGGCCCCGCTGCAAAGTCAGGCAGGCTCGCGCAACTTCAATTATGACGCCGGGCGCACAGACTGGTGGAAGTCTGACAAGTTTGCCGACAGCGCTATGTGGGCGCACCCTTAGGCCACAGCGCTGTGACCCATCGCAGCACCGCGCCATTTTACGCGGTGTCGCGATTGCATCGGCTGCGTGCCTGCGATAGCCAATTCCAAATGGTTTTCGCGCAAGGTGTACTTGCGCCTGCGATATCAGAGAGTGGACGAACATGGCCGAGATTGAACGCGAAGCGATGGAATATGACGTGGTGATCGTTGGTGCAGGCCCTGCGGGTCTGTCGGCGGCCATTCGTCTGAAACAGCTTGATGCAGATTTAAACGTCGTCGTGTTGGAAAAAGGGTCTGAAGTGGGCGCACATATCCTGTCGGGTGCGGTGCTGGACCCCTGTGGCCTTGATGCGCTGATCCCGGATTGGAAAGAAAAGGGCGCGCCGCTGAACGTGCCCGTCAAGGACGACAATTTCTACATGCTGGGCGAGGCGGGGCAGATCCGTATCCCCAACTTCCCCATGCCGCCGCTAATGAACAATCACGGCAACTACATTGTATCGATGGGCAATGTCTGTCGCTGGATGGCAGAGCAGGCCGAAGAGATGGGTGTCGAGATTTTCCCCGGCATGGCGTGTTCTGAACTGGTCTATGGCGACAAGGGCGAGGTCAAAGGTGTCGTTGCCGGTGTCTTTGGTCTGGAGGCGGATGGCTCGATCGGGGAAAATACCGAGCCGGGCATGGAGCTTCATGGCAAGTACGTGTTCCTGTCCGAAGGGGTGCGCGGGTCGCTCTCCAAAGAGGTCATCGCGAAATATGATCTGGCCAAGGACTCAGAGCCGCAGAAATACGGCCTTGGCATGAAGGAAATCTGGGAAATCGACCCTGACAAGCACAAGGAAGGGTCTGTCACCCACACTATGGGTTGGCCGCTGGGCAAGAACGCAGGTGGCGGCTCGTTCATCTATCATCTTGAGAACAATCAGGTTTACGTCGGCTTTGTGGTGCATCTGAACTACAAAAACCCGAACCTGTTCCCTTACATGGAATTCCAGCGCTTCAAGCATCACCCGATGGTGGTCGAGCTGCTGAAAGGCGGCAAACGGGTCGCTTACGGTGCGCGGGCTATTTCGGAAGGCGGATACCAGTCCATGCCCAAGATGGTCGCGCCCGGCGTTGCGCTGCTGGGCTGTTCCGTCGGAATGGTGAACGTCCCCCGCATCAAGGGCAACCATAACGCGATGCTGTCTGGCAAAGCAGCCGCAGAAGCCGCGTTCGACGCGATCAAGGCGGAGAGATCGGGCGATGAACTGAGCGCATATGAGAGTGAAGTGCGCGATGGTGATATCGGCGCGGACCTCAAAAAAGTGCGCAACGTCAAGCCGTTGTGGTCGAAGTACGGCCTGATGGCGTCGCTGACGCTGGGCGGGTTCGACATGTGGACCAACACGATGGGCTTTTCCCTGTTCGGGACGCAAGCACATGGCAAATCGGACGCGGATGCGACCGAGGAGGCATCCAAGCACAAAGCCATCGACTATCCCAAACCGGACGGCAAGCTGTCCTTTGACCGCTTAACAAACGTCGCCTTCAGCTTTACCAACCACGAGGAAAGCCAGCCTGCGCATTTGCGTCTGGCCGATGCAGCGATCCCGGTTGAGGTCAATCTTACCAAGTATGCAGGTCCCTCCGCACGCTACTGCCCTGCAGGGGTTTACGAGTTCGTCGAAGAAGAAGGCAAAGACACCCGTTTTGTTATCAACTTCCAGAACTGCGTGCATTGCAAGACCTGCGATATCAAAGACCCGGCGCAGAACATTACGTGGACCACCCCTCAGGGCGGGGACGGCCCGAATTATCCCAATATGTAAGCGGCGCGCGTGTCGCATCCTGCGACACGCTAACCATTTCGCGAGGTCACGTTGCGCCCGGAGCCAGACGTGTTAGCGTAGCGTCAACTCGAGCTCTCTTATAACAGGTGTCCTTCCGTGATCCGCACGCTTCTCGTTTGTACTGCATTGGCCACAAGCCTACTGGCTTCGCCCCAAATCGTCGCAGCGGATTCGCTGTCCGGCGCATATCTGGCTGGTCGACAGGCTGCGATCCGCAACGATTTTGAGGCTTCATCACGCTACTACACGGCTGCCTTGGCGCGTGATCCATCCAATGTGGGGCTGATGGAGGATGCGATTGCCACGCAATTGGCGATGGGCCGGATCGACCGCGCCCTTCCCATCGCAAAGTTGGTCGAAGGACAGGGCATTCGCAGTCAGGCCGCCCATATGACAGTCATCGCCGATATGCTCGCGCGCGAGGCCTATGACGAGTACCTCAACCGCAATGTCGAGACCGCTGGCATCGGCCCGCTGGTTGATGGCCTTTTGGGCGCGTGGGCTATGATCGGGGCGGGTCAGGTCGAAGATGGCATGGCCGAATTTGATCGGATCAGCGAAGAACGCGGTTTGCGCGGCTTTGCGCTCTATCACAAGGCAATGGCTTTGGCCTCACTGGGGGAGTTCGAAGCCTCAGAGGCCATTTTCGCGTCCGAAGCGGGGCCCCTGCAACGCACCCGGCGCGGCGCGATGGCACGGGCAGAAGTGTTGTCGCAGCTTGGCCGAAACGATGATGCAATTGCCTCGCTTGAGGCCGCATTCGGTAATTCCTCGGACCCGGAGCTGTCCGCGATGCAAGCAGCGCTTGTTGAAGGTGAAAAGCTACCGTTCACTCATGTAACGTCGGCCCGTGATGGGGCGGCAGAGGTGTTTTACTCTGTGGCCGGGGCGCTGCGCCCTGATGCAGACGCTGACTACACGCTGATCTATGCCCGCCTCGCGCGCCATTTGCGCCCGGGTCAGATCGATGCGCTATTGCTGGTTGCAGACCTGCTGGAAGAGCTGGAGCAATACGAGCTGTCTGGCGCTGTCTACAAGGAAGTCCCAGCGGATCACCCAGCCTTTCACGCCGCTGAACTGGGGCGCGTGGCCACCTTGCGCCAGTCGGGCAAGCCGGATGCAGCCATTGAGGTGCTTGAGCAATTGGCGAAAAGGTTTGGTGATCTGTCTATCGTCCACTCCACGCTGGGCGATGTGTTGCGTCAGCAGGACCGGTTCGAAGAGGCCACAGGCGCGTATGATCGCGCGATCGCATTGACACCAGAGGGTGCGAACGGGACTTGGTTCTTGTATTATGCCCGCGCGATCACGCTGGAACGCCAAGATGAATGGCCGCGCGCTGAGGCCGATTTTCGCCGCGCGCTTGAGCTGAACCCCGGTCAGCCTCAGGTGTTGAACTACTTGGGTTATTCGATGGTTGAAAAGAAATTGAACCTCGAAGAAGCGCTGCAAATGATTGAAGAAGCTGTCGCGGCAAGTCCAGAGTCTGGATACATCGTCGACAGCCTTGGCTGGGTTCTTTATCGTATGGGCCGCTACAATGAGGCCGTAGGTCATATGGAACGTGCGGTGGAGTTGATGCCCGTTGATCCGGTCGTGAACGATCATCTGGGTGATGTCTATTGGGCCGTTGGGCGCGAGCGTGAGGCGCAGTTCCAGTGGATGCGTGCACTTAGCTTTGTGGATCCCGATGATGCCGATGCCGAGGCAGACCCGGACCGCATGCGGCGCAAACTCGAAGTGGGCCTGGACGTCGTACTTGAAGAAGAAGGTGCGCCGCCTTTGCGAGTGGCGGATGACGAAGGATAAGGTCTCGGTCAAGGTTTTTGCCCCGGCCAAGATCAACCTGTGCCTGCATGTGACCGGTCAGCTAGAGAACGGTTACCATCTACTCGATACTCTGGTCGCCTTTGCGAATATCGGGGACGAGATCACCCTGTCGAGCGATGGGCCGCGCGTTCTGAGCGTCACCGGGCCAGAGGCGACCCCTGAATTGTCCAGCGATCATAACATCATGTGGCGTGCGGCGATGAAGTTCTGGCCTACTGATCGTTGTCTCTCTCTCGCTTTGGATAAGCACTTGCCGATGGCGTCAGGCATCGGCGGCGGATCAGCGGATGCGGCGGCTACTTATCGCGGCCTGTTGCGGCTGCGTGCAGCGCTGGAAGGGCAGGACGCCCCACGTGACCCGACCACGCAGGATGCGACCGATTTGCTGGAGATCGGAGCAGACGTTCCGATGTGTGTATTGAGTGAGCCGGCCCGTGTGCGCGGGATTGGTGAGCAAATCGAACCGGTTGCAGACTTTTTCCCCTATCCGATCGTTTTGGTAAACCCGCGCGTTCAAGTGTCCACCCCGGCGGTGTTTTCGCAGCTTAAGACGAAACAGAACGCGGGCCTCGATCCGTGGCCCGATAGTTTTGAAGACAGAGACGCGGTGCTTGATTGGCTGTGCGCACAGCGCAATGATCTGCAGGACGCCGCAGTGCGCGATTGCCCGTCCATTGGGAATGTGCTGGCCGCTCTTGCCGGGCACGACACCTGCCGCCTTGCGCGTATGTCCGGTTCAGGGGCGACGTGCTTTGGGTTGTTTGATCGCGTGCACATGGCCGAGGCGGCGGCGGCGGCGATCCGCGCTGCGCACCCGGACTGGTGGGTGCAAAGCGGGCGTTTGAACGGCGGGCGGCGCGCGGCCCCTCAGTTGATCCGTTCCACCACGTAATCGGCCAGATCGATCAGCATGTCGCGCAAAGGATGCGCAGGCGCATCTGCCATGGCGGCCTTGGCCTTGTCCGCCCATGCAATGGCGTCAGCTTGGGTCGCTTCCAGTGTGCCGTGGCGGTGTAGCAGGGCCAGCGCGTGGTCCAGATCACCGTCTTCCTGGTGCCCCTTTTCGATGGTGCGGGACCAGAAGGCGCGCTCTTCGGCGTCGGCCTTGGCAACGGCCTTGATCACTGGGAGGGTCAGTTTGCGTTCGCGGAAATCGTCGCCCACATTCTTTCCCGTCGCGCTTGACTGGCCCTGATAGTCCAGCAGATCGTCCACGATCTGGAAGGCGATCCCGAGGGCATCACCGTATTCAAATAGCGCTTTAACGACCGCCTTGTCAGCGCCCGCGATGACCCCACCTACTTCTGTGGCGGCTGAGAACAGGGCCGCTGTCTTCCCACGCACTACTTGCAGATACACCGCTTCGTTTGTTGCCAGATCCTGAGCGGCGGTCATCTGCAGCACTTCGCCCTCGGCAATCGTCGCCGAAGCGTCCGACAGGATGCGCAGCACGTCCATATTCCCGGTCTCAGTCATCAGCTGAAAGCTGCGCGAAAACAGGTAATCACCCACGAGCACGGAGGATTTGTTGTCCCAAAGCAGATTTGCCGTCGGGCGGCCGCGTCGCTGCGCGCTTTCGTCAACGACGTCGTCATGCAGCAGAGTGGCGGTATGGATAAATTCGACCGTGGCTGCGAGATGCACGTGATAGGGACCGTCGTAGCCACACATTTGTGCTGCGGCCAGTGTCAGCATCGGGCGCAACCGCTTACCGCCTGCGTCCACCAAATGGCGAGTCACTTCGGGAATACGAGGCGCATGTTCAGACGCCATCCGGGTCTGGATCAGCGTATTTACTGCACCCATATCGGCCGCCAGCCAGTCCGCGAGGCGATCATGTGGTTTTGCAATTGTGGAAGCGTCCATCCCCGTACCTCATTCCCCCTCGACATTTAGCGTGGGATGCCCCTACATCCATGATATGAAGGAACTTTTGCGCAGCACTGACCCGACGATAATCGCGTTTGCTTCGGCCCTTCTTGAAGGCGAGGATATAGACTGCTTTCAGATGGACGTAAATATAAGCATCCTCGAAGGGGGCATAGGAATTTTCCCGCGTCGCCTGATGGTGCGCGAGGCGGACTACGATGCTGCATTGCGGGCGATGAAGGACAATGACATCGACCTCGGACACTGACCTGACGCATGACGCGTTCCTGGGCGGACGGTTGCACCTGTGGCAGCCCCGCGCGGGCTATAGGGCGGGGGCTGATCCGGACTTGCTGGCGGCATCGGTGCCTGCGCACCCCGGCGAGTCGGTGCTCGACTTGGGCTGCGGGGTTGGGGCGGCGGCCCTGTGCCTTGGAGCGCGGGTGAATGGCCTTGATCTGGTCGGGGTTGAGCAGCAGGCCGACTATGCAGCCCTTGCTGCACGCAATGGGCTGCGTGTCGCAATTGGGGACGTGACGGACCTACCAAGCGACGTGCGCGAACGCAGCTTTGACCATGTACTGGCCAACCCTCCGTTCTTTGACCGTGCCGCCGGGCGCGAGGCACGTGACGCAGGGCGCGAGGTCGCGCGGGGCGCGAACACACCCTTGGAAGATTGGGTGAAAGCAGGCGCCAAACGTTTGCGCCACAAAGGATATCTGCACATGATCCACCGGGCCGAGCGGGTGCCAGATCTATTGGCAGCGGCCCATGGGCGACTTGGTAGCCCTGAGATTTGGCCGATTTGCCCGCGCGTGGGTCGGATTGCCGAACTGGTTATCTTTCGTGCCCGCAAGGACGGGCGCGCTGAATTCCGCCTGCATCCCCCAATTATTCTACATGAAGGCGCCCAGCATTTGTCGGACGCGGACAGCTATACACCCGCAATCAGAGCTGTCTTGCGGGACGGCGCCGCGCTCGGGATTTAACCCTTCCTTAATCCAAACCGCATTGACTTATCCACATTGTGCGTCTGCAGCGTGACATGAGGCCTATATTGTGGTTGGCTGAAGGTGCACTTTATCAGCAAGGAGAACTACATGAGCATCACTGCCCATCTCGAAGAGTTGAAAAAGAAGCATCGGACCTTGAGTGAACAGGTCGATACGGCGCAGCGCGCGCCAGGTGCCGACCAGGTTGAGGTTGCGACACTTAAAAAGCAAAAACTGAAACTGAAAGAAGAAATCACCCGACTGTCGGGTTAACCCGCTTTCAGACTGGCGCGGGCGGCAAGCAGCGCCCCTGCAGTGATCAAGGCCGCAGCAATGGCCAGTGACCAAGTTGGGGCAGCGACCCCGGCCAGTATCAAGACAAGAGTGGACAGTAAGGGTGCGGCATAGGATGCCGTACCCAAAAGCTGTATGTCTCCGTGCTTGACCCCAATGTCCCAGACATAAAACGCAAGCCCAACGGGCCCGAGCCCCAGTAGAATGGCACTTGCCCATCCTGTCGTGCCGACGGGCCAAGCCGTTGTTTCAAAGGCCAGATGCAAGGGCACGGACAGCGCCGCGCTCGCAATGCAAAAGATTGCGACCGATGCGGTTGGTACTGTGCCAAATCGGCGCGACATGACCGAGTACGTGGACCAGGTGAGCGCACAGGTCAGCGCGATCAGGTATCCGGTGATCGCCTCAGCTTGGAACCCGGCGCCACCCCCGGTGACGATCAGGCCAGCGCCTGCAAAACCCACCAAAGCGCCGATGACGTGGCCAGAGCGTAGGCGTTCACCGGGGAGCAGGCTGGAAAACAACACGATCAGGAGCGGCCAGAGGTATGCGATCAGGCTGGCTTCGGCAGCGGGCGCAAGGCGCAAGGCTGTAAAGTACAAGGCATGATAGCCAAAAAGCCCTATAGTTCCGAGAACGTAGACATGCATGGGGACGGTGCGCAGTTGACCTAACCCGCCCGATACAGCAGTCCAGACCAGTCCAAGCGCGCCGCCGATGGCGAAACATATCGCGTTCAACAGGAACGGAGGTGTCGGCGCAGAGCCAACCGTCAACAGCGCAAGCACGCCCCACAACAGGACTGCAATAAAACCGACGAGCGTCGCCATACCCTTTGTCATGGACGTTGAAAGTCTGCGGAGGGCAGGCGTGTCATGGCATCGGTGATGTGGGCGGTTTTGGCTATCTCCGCGATGATCCAGTCGCGGAAGGCGGCAATCTGGGGACGTGTTTGCGCCCCGTCTGCACAGAGGAAACGAAACCGCACGCCGGTGTCGAGCGCGATTGGGACGGGCGTCACGAGCCTACCATCGTCGAGATCCTTGACCACCAGAGCGCGCCGCCCAAGCACCACGCCGACGCCGGCAAGGGCTGCATCAATGGCGTGGTCGGCCTGCGAAAATCGTGGACCTAGTGTTGGTGCAAAGTCGATTCCCTGCGAGCGAAACCACGTTTCCCAATCTGCGCGCGGGTTGAGAAAACTGATGCTGTCATCAAAAATGAGGGGGGCTTTGGTCAGACTTTCGGCTGTGGGGTACTGTTCTGCCAGTGCGGGCGTCATCACAGGACAGATCCATTCCTGTGCCAAAGAGACAGAATACAGGCCGGCGTCAGTGCCGTACCCAAAGCGGATCGCCACATCAATTGCATCGCGTCCAAAGTCCATCATCTTGAGCGACGCGGAAAAACGCAATTCTACTTCCGGATGGGCCTGAGCAAAGTCATAGAGCCGCGGAGCCAGCCATTTTGCCGTAAAAGCGGGGCCCGCCGTGACCGTAAGTGTATGATCGTCAATCGTTCTCTCGGCTGCGCGCCAAGCGGCGGCCAATGACTGAAACCCGACTGCTGCACCGGGGGCAAGCGCCTTGCCTGCGTCTGTCAGTTCCACTGCGCGGTTCAGACGACGAAACACCTGGGTGCCCAAGTGTTCCTCAAGTGACTTGATTTGAAAACTGAGCGCGGCGGGCGTGACGAACAACTCCTCTGCTGCTTTGGCGAAGGACATATGGCGTGCAGCCGCATCAAAGGCGCGCAAAGCGGTGAGAGGGGGCAAACGGGCTGACATGGTTCACACAAGTACAGCATAACTGAACCAAGGGAAAGTCTCGTTTGTCTGGAACGGGAAGAAGGGACATATTCAACACATCAAGACACGCAAGCAACACGCTGCAAAAAAGGAAAACGCCATGTTTGAGACATCCGCACACCCAGCCATCCGCAACGGCCTTGAGCAGGCCAAAGCCGAACGCGGCGCCGCCATCGCGCACGCATGGCAGTGGTTGTTTGGGGCCAAGTCTTCCCGCTGATGCGCGCGCGCCATCTTACGGGATAAAGAGAAGGGCCGGTGCATCGCTGCATCGGCCCTTTTTCGTGATTTTAGCAATACACAGCGCGTGCACAGAGTGTGCACAGGCTGTGCACCGAAATGGTGTATCAGACGAAGAATTGTGCGCACTCTG
>ERZ1740072.351-NODE-351-length-19107-cov-5.629540_pt1 | contig 19107 bp, 21 predicted proteins | sample MGYA00581733_ERZ1740072 | MGnify/ENA primary metagenome ERZ1740072 (study PRJEB43018, sample SAMN04849741) | marine metagenome | isolation source: floating plastic debris | place: Pacific Ocean | collected 2008-08-30 | study: EMG produced TPA metagenomics assembly...
AGAGCCAGCGCCCTCGGAATTGCTTAAGGCCACCGGAATGCAACCTGTCACGAGAAGGGCAGAACCCGTCACTGCGCTAGATAGGCTGTTGGGCGAGGCCGGACAAGGGCACGCGGCGCGCTGGCTGTGTTCCGGTCCTTCGGGGAAGGTTTTTGGATCAGAGAAGGGGCAATGTACCCTTCGCACTAGGTGGTGTTGGGCGCGCCCGTGTTGGCGTTCAAATGGTCGCGTAGGCTGTTTTCGAAAAAATGCTGCCATCCGCGCTTGCACACATCAAAGCAGGGCAGGCTGGGCCCGAGGCCTTCATGGGTGAGTTTGATTTTGCACCCCGTTTCGGTTGGTGTGATTTGCCACAGGAGGCGTGTTCCGACCCATTCGGCGGCATCCTCGACATCTTCTATGATCATATGTGCGTCCGTGCAGATCCAGTTGAAGGTCAGCGGCGTTGCGCCGGGGTCAATCTCAAAGGTGGCGTGGCTGTTGTTGAAGCGGGTGGTAAATCCTTCTGCGCGCCGTTCAATCCGGGTGGACCACCAGTGTTCCAGATCGTCCGTGATGGCCTGCGCCGCCCTTTCGGGCGACGCGGTGGTTGATATGGTTGCGCTGTAATCCATCAGTCATCCCCGTGCAGCGCGCCGCGCATCTGCATGAAGTGATCGTCCCAGCCCTTGTCCAGGGCGAGGGTCAGACCGAAAGCGTCCGCGCCTTGCGGCAGGCCATCATGCTCCAGTGACAACTGTGTGCCGCCCGGCACATCGCGCAGGGTCCATTTCACGGTGCTGACCGCATCGCCCATTGGGCCGACGGTGAATGTGTATTCCAGATAGTCGGGTTTTCGCGCCGCGATCACATCGCCCCAGATCAGCAAATCGCCGCTGGTTGTCCCGAACATTTCCAGCTTTTCGCCTTGCGCCATGGGTGTCTTGGGGGCGTGGAACCATTTGGCCAGATGTTCGGGTTGCGTGAGGTAGTCCCAGACCAGTTCACGTGGTGCCTTGAGGTAGATCGTTTTGTTCAGGGTCGTGTTGGTCATTGGATGTCCTTTTCGATGGCGGTTTTTAGGGCGGCGAGGCGGTCGTCCCAGAAATGGTCGAAGATTTCGAACCATGAGAGAACCGGCGCCAGCCCGGTCGGGTTGATCCGGTTGACCCGTTCGCGCCCCCGTGTTTCGACCGAGATCAAACCCCCAGCATTCAGCACGGGTAGGTGCTTTTTGACGGCAGCGCGTGTCATGTCGAAATGGGTGGAGACTTCTGCGATGGTCATCTCTTGTGCGCTGAGCAGACGCAGGATGTCGCGTCGGGTCGGGTCGGCAAGGGCGCGGAAGGCGTGTTGGGTTTGATCGGGCATGGGGTCTCGGAACGTGATACTATTCGGTATCACTACATTGCGAAACCTTTTGGTATCATGTCAACCCGGCAGTGGTCGAATTGTACGGTCGCGGTCTAAGTTATTCAGAAGGCAAGATAAAACGGTAGCGTTCCAGCTCATCCGGCAACAGGATGTAGATCTCATCCGGGGGCGTAGACATGGCATGCTGCATCACAAGCGGGTCGATTCCCATCTCGTCAAGGTAGGTCATGACTTCGCCCTGACCGCGCTGGATGTCTTCGACCGCGAAGGCCGCCGGGAGGAATACATTTTCTCCAAAATAGTGCTGGTGCACACCCACAGAGGCGTCCGGATCGATGGTGCGCTGCACACCTGCGGCCAGCACATAAGGGCACGCAGAAAAGCAGAATTCGCCGGCCAGCATTTGGGTTGCAATCCCTTGGGCGCGCACGTGGCGGCCAAGGGCCAGCGCGTCCGAAACGGAGCCTCCGGGTGATTGCAGGGTCAGCATTTCCGGTGCCGGATCGGCCGCGTCCAAAAGGTCGATGATGCGGGCTGCAGCTTCGTCCCCGATGCCACCCTCCAATCTATACGCACCATCCCCTGTGGCGGTCAGCACCAGCCTTTCGGGCAATTGGCCGGGATTGCGTGCGGGTTGAACCACGGGGCGATCGCGGTCCGGGCGAAAGGTGCGCCGCTGATCTCCCGGGCGCACCGGTTCGCTCAGGCGTGGTGCGCTTGGGCCAAACTGCGGCAGGCGCAGCCCTTGCATATCACCGATCACCAAGAGACCGCCCAAGCCTAGCTGGAAGATCAGAATGCCCATGAGGACCCGTGCGACAGGGCCGCGTTCGCTTCCGGCGCGCGACTTCATTCGGCGGCTCGATGGGGCACCGGGCGGGGCAGGTCAGGTTGATCACGCTCGTGCAGCGTGTTTTCAACGTCGCGCATGGCAGACATCGCGGCGCGCAGTTCGGCCAGCGTCAGCGTGTCTTCGATCGCTGCGCCCTCGCGCCCGCCTCGGATGGCGGACTGCGTAATGGCAAGGATAAACACCAGCACCGCTGGTAAAAGGTCGATAGCGATGGCCCCAGCCCAGGACGGCACGAAGTTGCGTGCATAAAGAATGACCGCATCCGCAGAAGAGATCGGCGTATATGTCACGTCGCTTGCTGGTTGCAGGGCTTGCACGGTCTGGGCGGCGCGTTCCAGCGTTGTGGCACGTTGAGCTAGTACTTCGAGGACTGAGGTGATCGTTGCCGCTTGATCCGCGCGACCCTCGGTGGTGCTGCCATCCAGTTCGGGCAGGACGACCGAGGCAGCAAGGTCCTGGGCTGCGCGTTCCACGAGCGGCGCGACGGAGAGTTGGCGCAGTTGCGTGATCAGACCTGCAAGGCGCACGGCCTGTTCGGAAAATTCCACGCTGCGGGCCTCGACCGGGCCGGGTTCGACAGTCAGGGCACGCATCCGGGACAGGATCGCGTTGCCTTCAGCAAAGGCCGCCTCGACCAGCGGGGTCTGGGCGCTGATTTGGCCCTCAAGTCCGGAAAGTTCGGCTGACTTTTGGCGCAATACGCGGAAAACAGCACCTTGGCCTGCGAGGCCAGACAGCGATCCGGCGGCTTCTTGTTCTGAAAGATCCTCGAAGGACTGGCGCACGCGGGCGACATCGCGTTCCAGCGATTGGCCGGTCAATGCGACCTCATGCGCGCGCTCAAGGCTGACCTGATAGTCTTGAACGGTCTTGGCCAGATGCTGTTCAACGGCTGCCGATCCGGCGAGGGCGGCGGCATTGAGCCATGAGGACATGGCCACAATTGCAAGTGATCCAGCCCCCATGGCCAGCATCAAACCGATGCGTGCGCGGGCCGAGCGGACGGCCGGAAAAAGGCGGATCATGTAGGACCAGAAGACGAAGATGCCCACCGATACGGCGACCGAATAGGCGATGGCTGCAAAGACGGACATAGCCCCGTTTTCATCAAGCAGAGAAGAAACCCCAAGGTAGGTGTATATGCCAGAGGCGGTGGCCAGCACCCCAAGTGCTGTCCCCGAAAACGTGTCCAGCCAGCCAAGGTGTCCTTCAAGCTCGCGTGCGTAGCGCACGCCGCGCGCCTGGGCCGCATCAGAGCGGGTGTCGTCGGTCATATCTGTCCCCCGGTTGGTTGGGGATAAGGTAGGGGTGCGGGCCGCTGACGCCAAGGGTTCGGGGCGCAGGCTTGCTTTTGTCCAGGTGTTGTTCTTATTTGATATTATGCGAAATGCACTTGATCCTGTTGCGTTGGTGCCTGACCTGATGCCCGGTCAATTGCTGGCGCGTGGCGTGTCGCGCCATCTGGCCAGCCTTGGCTGGGTTACGGTGGAAGAACTGGTTCCGACCCGTGGTTTGCGCGTGGATGTGATGGCGCTTGGCCCATAGGGCGAAATCTGGGTGGTCGAGTGCAAGTCGAGCCGGGCTGATTTCATGGGCGATTCCAAGTGGGAAGGGTATCTGGAGTGGTGCGACCGGTTCTTTTGGGCAGTCGACGCGGATTTTCCCGTCGACCTTTTGCCCGAAGACAGCGGATTGATCATCGCCGATGCCTATGATGCGGAAATCATCCGCATAGGGGACGAGGACAAACTGGCCCCGGCCCGGCGCAAATCGATGCTACATACCTTTGCAACACATGCTGCACGCCGCCTTCACGGGCTGCGCGATCCGGGGGCCGGGTTGGGCTGGTAACCATGCGCCTGCGCATGTTTTTGCCAAATCAGAGTTGTTGCGCAATTCACATTCAGGTTCGGGATAAAGCCGAGAAGTGGATCACACGGTTGACGGGCGGCGATGCATTGGTCAACAAAAAGGGCGTCGCTGTCCAAAGAGGTCACATTCGTGATGTCCATCAATCCATTGGAATTCCTACCTCTCTGGGCCTATTTCTCGATCACGACGATTTTTATCGGTGTTTCTGTTTTCGCCGGCTGGACAGTGGGCGCGCGCAGTTATGAACGCTCCGGCGAAGTGGAAGGCCCGTCCATCGGAATCACGGTAGGGGCTCTGCTCAGCTTGACGGGGTTTTTGCTGGCTTTCACGTTCAGCATGGTGAACGCGCGGTTTGAAGATCGCAGGCAAACCGTGTTGACGGAGGCGAACGCTATTGGAACGGCGTATCTGCGCACGGACCTTCTGCCCGAACCATATGGGGCTGAGGCCAGAGAGTTACTGCGCGAGTACATCGAGTATCGGATCGTGACACATGCCTTCAGTTCGACTGACCCTGAAGTAGAAGAGGTGATTGCAAAGTCCGAAGGGCTTCAGAGCGACCTGTGGGCCATTGCGACCGAGGTTGCGCAAAGCGCGCCAACGCCGATTTCCGCCTACTTTGTGCAATCGATCAATGATGTCATCGACATTCATTCGGTTCGGGTCATTTTCGGGACGCGCAGCACGATACCGCACGAAATATGGGTGTGCCTTTATGTGCTGGCGGCTGTCGGGATGGCGGCATCGGGGTTTCAGGCCACAAACAGTGGCGCGCGCAGTTTCTATCCGACATTTGCACTTGTCCTGACCTTTTCAGCCATTCTGACGATCATTACCGATCTTGATAATCCCGGTCAGGGTGCGATGCGCACCGATCAGGCAGCGCTCATCGATCAGGCTGCGCTGATGACGCCGGGCACCTAGGAAACTGGCGCGAAAAGCCGTGCTGGCTTAACGCCGCATTGCCACGGCCGCCTTGGCGGCCGCGCGGATTTCGTCGGCAATTTCATTGGCCTCGTCCGGGTCGAAGTCCATGGGGATTTCGACGCCTTTGGATTCGATAAAGATGCGCACCATGCCCTGATCGGTCGGGCCGATCTGCATGTTGGCTTCGATGTCGCGTTCGCTGTTGATACCCATGTGCACCTCCGGGATGACCGGTTTGTCTGCTAGCGTCTGTCGCCTTGAAACGCAAGATGACCCCGTGCACAGTCGGGCACATGAGTGATGTTGTTCTGCGCCCATTTGAACCTTCCGACACCGATTGGTTGGTCGAGCGGCATGGTACGCTTTACGCCCGTGACGATGGGTTTGATGACACGTTTGCCCCCCTCGTGCGCAGTATCCTAGATGCCTATTGCGCAGCTCATGATCCGGCTTGTGAGCAGGGTTGGATTGCCACGGAGGGAGATCGCCGGCTTGGATCGATCTTTTGCGTGCGCCTTGATGCTGAAACGGCCAAGCTGCGCCTTTTCTTGCTGGTACCGGAGGCGCGGGGCAAAGGGGTCGGGCGGCGCCTTTTGGACCAGTGCATGGGTTTTGCGCGGGACACGGGATATACGGGCATGCAGCTTTGGACCCATGAAAGCCATAGAGCCGCTTGCGCACTCTACTCGCGGGTTGGCTGGACGTTGACAGAGTCGCGCCCGGTCCGGTCATTTGGTCAGGATCTGGTGGAACAGACGTGGATTTATCGCTTCTGACGGTCTTGCAATCGCCAATGCTCAGGGGTATTTGACCCTCAGTGCCGCCTTAGCTCAGTAGGTTAGAGCGCTTGATTGTGGATCAAGAGGTCCCTGGTTCGAGACCAGGAGGTGGTACCACCCTTCCCAACAAAGCTGACTGCCTTGTTTCTGGCAGACCGTTTTTGCAAAAAAACGCGCGGTTCGACAAGGATAGTCTTGCAAATGCCGATGGTCCGCCGCGTGCTCTGTTTCACGCCTGGACGGCGCGAAAGACGCCCACCCGCCGACCCTTACTCAAGCTCGATCGTTTGGCGCAACGTGCCTGTGACCTGATCAAAGATCAAAATCTGGTCATCCTCAGTCACCACACCGAACCAGTCTGATCCCACGGTAAATGCCGTGGCTGTCGCTCCGTCCGGCAATGTGACTTGTTCGGGCATTGGCAATGGCGCGGGGTCCGCATTCAGGCGGATGACAAGCAGCGACACCACCGTTACAACGCCGCCAATCATGATGATGGTCAGCACCGTCACCAGTCGGCGCAAGAACCGCAGATTTGCCGGTTCAAAAGGGGTCTCGATGTCGTCCAACCACCTGTCCTTTGTCATTGCGGACAATCCGCCCGCGCGCCTTGATAAGGCGATTGCCCGCGACGTGCCAGAGGGCGCAGCCCTGTCGCGAACCCGCCTTGCAAGGATGATTGCAGAGGGCACGGTAACAGTCGATGGCGTTGTGGCGCGTGACCCCAAGGCGCGCGTGACGGCGGGTGCCGTCATCGGGGTAGCATTAGAAGAGGCGCAAGAGAGCCATATTCTGCCTGAACCCATCGGATTGGACGTTGTTCACGAGGATGACGACCTTATCGTGGTCAACAAGCCTGCGGGCATGGTTGTACATCCGGCACCGGGCTCGCCCTCAGGCACGTTGGTCAATGCACTGATGCACCACTGCGGCGATGATCTGTCCGGGGTGGGCGGCATGAAGCGACCCGGCATCGTGCATCGGATCGACAAAGACACCAGCGGGTTGCTGGTGGTGGCCAAATCTGATGCCGCCCATCACGGGCTGGCAGCGCAATTCGCCGCCCACACGGTTGAGCGATACTACCGTGCCTTGGTTTATGGCGTTCCGGATGCCAATGATCCACGTCTGCGTGGGGTCAAAGGGGCCAGTTTTGAACCCGGCAATGTGCTGAAGCTGACCACGCAACTGGCGCGCCACAAGACGGACCGCCAGCGCCAGGCTGTTCTGTTTCAAGGGGGGCGACATGCCGTAACGCGAGCGCGTTTGGTCGCACGGTACGGTGCGCCGGAAGTGCTTAGCCAGGTTGAGTGTTGGCTGGAAACCGGGCGGACACACCAGATCCGCGTGCACATGGCCCATGCCGGGCACGGATTGGTCGGCGATCCGGTTTATGGTGGGCGGCGCAAACTTGCGCGCAACGCGCTGAGTGACGCAGCAATGGCCGCCGTTGCCGGGTTTGATCGCCAAGCCCTGCATGCCGCTGTTTTGGGGTTCGAACACCCGGTGTCCGGAGAAAACATGCGGTTTGAAGCCCCGCTGCCGGACGATTTTCAGACGCTTCTGACCGTTTTGGACGGTTAAAAACCCTGCGTTTTGTAATACTTCGAGTTCGAAACTGCTTGGTCCACAACCCGAATTCGTAGAAATAGGCCAATTTTGCAATGAACAGCACATGCGCGTGAGGGCACAGCGCTGTGACTGCCATTGCCAAAAAAAATATGGCATTTTCACTTCAATCGCTTTTGCCCTTGTAGGGCACCGTTAGCGCACCCATATAGATGTTAAGCCCATAAACATCCCCTAGGGGACAGGGCACTCAGGAGGGATAAAACATGGCTAATTATGCAAATTTGCCCGCACCCACACCCGAAGGTGGGTTGAACCGCTACATGCAGGAAATCCGCAAGTTTCCGCTGCTGGAGCCTGAAGAAGAATACATGCTGGCCAAGGCGTGGGTCGAAAAAGAAGACACAGGTGCGGCGCACAAGATGGTCACGTCACACCTGCGCCTCGCGGCAAAAATCGCGATGGGGTATCGCGGATATGGTCTGCCACAGGCCGAGGTGATTTCCGAAGCCAATGTGGGCCTGATGCAGGCGGTCAAACGCTTTGACCCCGAAAAAGGATTCCGTCTGGCCACCTATGCGATGTGGTGGATCCGTGCCTCGATCCAGGAATACATCCTGCGGTCGTGGAGCCTTGTGAAACTTGGCACGACGGCGGCCCAGAAAAAGCTGTTCTTTAACCTGCGCAAGGCCAAGAACAAGATCGGTGCGTTGGAAGAAGGCGATATGCGCCCCGAAAACGTTGCACGCATTGCAACTGATCTGGGTGTGACCGAAACCGAAGTGATCAGCATGAACCGCCGTTTGTCGGGCGGTGATGCATCGCTGAACGCGACGGTCGGCTCCGAAGGCGAGGGGACGATGCAATGGCAGGACTGGCTCGAGGACGAAAGTGCGGACCAAGCCGGTGACTATGAGGCGCGTGACGAGCTGGAAGTGCGCCGCGAGATGCTGGCCGAAGCGCTGGATGTGCTGAATGATCGGGAAAAAGACATCCTGACCCAGCGCCGCCTGGCGGAACAGGTCATCACGCTTGAGGATCTGTCAGAGCAATACGGCGTCAGCCGCGAACGCATCCGCCAGATCGAGGTGCGCGCCTTTGAGAAGTTGCAGAAGAAGATGCGCGAAATCGCAAAAACCAAAGGTTTGATGGCCACGGCCTGATCCAGTGCCTTCGTAAAGTTTCAAAGGCCCCGCAATCACTGCGGGGCCTTTTTTTGAGCCCGTCCGGCTTGTTCCAATTGGTCGTGCCCCATTGCTGGTTGTGTCGGCCGGATACCGCCGTAAGGTATGGCGCACCTATGACAGGACGCAGCAATATGCATCTGTCGATTTGGGGAGATGGCGGTCGTGATTTGGACCGTACAGGGAGGAATGGAATGGATGCAGACACTTAGATGGGGAATACTCGGCGCAGCGAATTTCGCACGTCAGCACATGGCACCGGCCATTCATGCAGCCAAAGGGGCTGAACTTGTGGCGCTTGCGACGTCGTCTGCGACCAAAGCCGAGGGATTTCAGGCATTTTGCCCTTCGCTGAAAGTACACGACAGGTACGAGGCGTTGCTGGCCGATCCGGACATCGACGCAGTCTATATTCCGCTGCCCAATCACTTGCATGTGGAATGGTCTTTAAAGACGCTCGCGGCTGGAAAACACGTTCTGTGTGAAAAACCGATGGCGATGGCCGCGTCTGACTACGAGGCTTTAATCGAGGCGCGCAACGCATCGGGCTGTTTTGCGACCGAAGCCTACATGATCGTGCACCACCCCCAGTGGCAGGCAGCGCGCGCGCTTTATCAGGCGGGCGAGATCGGGCGTCTCATTCATGTTGAGGGGCTGTTTTGTTACGACAACGCCTCGGACCCCGGAAACGTGCGCAACAAACCTGACACAGGCGGCGGCGGTATTCCGGACATTGGCGTTTATACCTACGGGGCGACTCGCTGGCTGAGCGGGGAAGAGCCGGACGCGATCACACACGCCGATGTGGATTTCGAAAACGATGTGGACGTGCTAGCGCGCGTCTCTGCCCGGTTCCCTACGTTTTCTGCGCATTGGATCAACTCAATGCGCATGCATCCATTCCAACAGATGACGTTTGTCGGCTCTGAGGGCGTGATAAAGATGACAGCCCCTTTCAACCCGGGTGTCTTCGGAACGGCGCGGTTGGAGCTGCAAAAGAACGTCGGCTCAGCCGACCAACCACCCACGATCACAGAACAACGGTTTCCGGGCGTGAACCATTACGTGCTGCAGGTCGAGGCATTTGGCGCGCATGTGCAGGGTGGAGCGGACTACCCCTGGCATCTTGAGGATGCGCGCGGCACGCAGAGTTTGATCGACAGTGTTTTCGCCGCGGCAAAGGGAGGCTGACCGGCTCTGTTTTAGGGTTGTAATGCCAGATGACGGGCAAATGTGGTAAAGCAGTTTAGCTGGATGAAGGTGGATCATGGCAGGTGGTTGGGCAAAGGACGGCGCTGTATCCGAGCAGATTGAGGCATCGATTGCGGATGAATTGGCGCGGATGAAGGGGAGGCGGGCTCCAGTCGGCGAAAGCCTTGAGTTCTGCGCGGAATGTGAGGAGCCGATCCCGGAGGCGCGGCGCCTCGCGGTGCCGGGGGTCAAACTGTGTGTGGATTGTGTGGCGGAACGGGACGCGGCTTTCCAACGTCGAGGCGGTATCAACCGACGGGGTTCAAAGGATTCGCAGTTGAAGTGAAGTTCCCTCAGCTAGAACGCAGATTGGTTAAATGTATTCAATGAGGTACAGGGAGTAATTCATTTGCCGCGTAAGGCTTGGGGCCTGTGCCAGACGCCAAGTCCGAGGGTTGGAAATGATGTGATGGAGAGCGCAAGTGTTCATCGGACTTGAGACGGCCCGCATCTTTTTTGATGTGGTGGGCACAGCGTTGGAGTTGACACCAGATGCCATGACGCCCCGCCCGACACTGTTGGTTCTGCATGGTGGTCCCGGGTACGATCATACAACGCTGCGCCCCTATTTTGACCGGTTCGCGGACACGCATCAGGTCGTCTATCTGGATCACCGGGGCTGTGGCCGCTCGACCGGCGATATCGAGACGTGGCACCTTGATCAGTGGGCTGACGATATTGCGGCGTTCTGTAAGGCGTTGGGCATTGTAAAGCCGGTTGTGTTCGGCCAGTCCTTTGGCGGAATGGTGGCAATGCACTATGCGGCGCGCCATCCTGAAAGCCCCTCGCGCGTTATCCTATCGTCCACCGCAGCGCAGTTCCGGCTGGATGCGGCAGTCGAAATGATGCGCCAGTTGGGCGGAGACAAGGCGGCAGAGGCATCACGGGCCTTTTTCTCGGCACCATCGCTGGACCGCTACACGGTCTATGGCGAGACGTGCTTGCCCTACTACAGCCAATCCTACGATCCGGACGCCCCCACGTTTCGGGGGCGGGCGATTGAACGTCCCGAGGTGGCTGTACATTTCTTTACCCATGAAATGATGGACATGGACATGCGGCCCGAGCTGGCGCAGATCACGTGCCCGGTGTTGGTGATGGGCGGGGCGCTGGACCCGGTGACGCCGCCGATCTGTTCGCAGGAGATTGCGAAGGCGGTCGGCGAGAATGCGCGGCTTGAAATGTTCGAGGGTTGTGGCCACGGCGTGCATCGGGACGATCCGGAAGGAGCGGAGCGTGTGATGCGGGCGTTTATGAACGGTGAGAGTGGTTGAAGTGGGCTGGGGCACTTTCCCGGTGAGTTGCCTGAACAATGATGGGTGCTGCAGGGGTATCGACCTTTTGCCTGTCGCGCTGATTTTGCTGGAGATGAATTAGGAATGCTTTCCAAGATTCATTCAGCAAAAAGGCGAATCTATTTGTGGAACAAGCGGGAATTGTACTGAAAGTCTTTTCCTTTCATCTGGGAGTTCCCGTATAGGTCGAAGCAATTTCAAGTACTGCGTGAATTATGGCAAAAATTGCTCCAATTTATGGCGAAATTATTGCATAGATTTGGGTTTGGGCGAACAATGCAACATTATTTGTTTAATGTGAAAGGTGGGTACATGTCCTACTTGAAGAAATTTACAATTGCGATGGCGTTGGTAGCAGCGCCGATCGTGGCATCGGCAACAACCTTTCCGACGGGAACGTATTCGGCAAGCGACATAGTTGATTGGGGGTCCGAAGGTGGCAACCGATCAATCTGGGGCCTCAACATCGTAGATGGTAATGGCGCTTCTGATTTCTGGACCGCCGACAGCGCGACCGTCGTGCTGAACAACACGACGGCTACATTCGATGGTTTCTTTACCAACGGGCTGCACAATGACCGAGATGAAAATCTCAAAATAAAGGTGCACTTAGAGTTTTCTGGTCCCGCTGCCAATGGCGGAGGTTTTTGCCAGTTCGCCGGATCGGATCCGGGTTGTGATAATGGAACCAATTATGGTGCACTTGGTGTTAACCCATTGGATTGGCGGTACTATAGCCTTAACGAAAATGACAGCTTCATCATGGGTAACTCGGCTGCAATGGATGGGCTGATGTGGGACATCGAAGATAAGATGAAGAATGGCGCCCCTCCGCATCCGCCGCAATTTGGGCTTGGTGCAAATGCTCTAGAAAACGATCAGGATGGCTGGTCCATGTGGTTCATTGCAAACGGCCTCACAGGGTCTGATCCGATTGGAAATGACGGATACACCTTCAATTCCTCAGACAACCATGCGGACTTCAACATGCGCCTTGCGCCTGTGCCAGTACCTGCAGCGGGCCTGCTGCTGTTGGGTGCATTGGGTATGGGTGCTATGGTGGGACGTCGCCGCAAGACCTGACGTTCTAAGATACCACTTGTAGCAGACGGCCGTGCACTTGCGCGGCCGTTTTTCTTTTGGGCAACTGCATGCCTGATTTTAGCTACGGGCGGCGCATCGGACCCGGTAACGCCGCCGAATGTCCCTTAGCTGTGAGCTTTACGCCTCCATCGCCTCCAACTCGTCGATAAAGCTTGAGATCATCGACAATCCCTTGTCCCAGAATCTGGGATCCGAAGCATCGAGCCCAAAGGGTGCCAGCAATTCCCTGTGGTGCTTCGATCCGCCCGCTTTCAGCATGTCGAAATACTTCTCTTCGAAATCCTCTGCCCCTTCGGCGTAGACAGAATAAAGCGCGTTCACAAGGCCGTCGCCGAACGCATAGGCGTAGACGTAGAAGGGCGAGTGGACGAAATGAGGGATGTAGGCCCAGAAGGTCTCGTACCCGTCCATGAACTCAAAAGCCGGTCCAAGGCTTTCGGCCTGTACGGACATCCAGAGCGCGTTGATGTCATCCGGGGTCAACTCGCCAGCCCGTCGCGCCTCGTGCAGTTTGCATTCAAAGTCGTAGAACGCGATCTGGCGCACGACTGTGTTGATCATATCCTCGACCTTGCCGGCCAGCATGACCTTGCGCTGCGCGTCGTCTTTGGCCCCGTCGAGCATTTTTCGGAAGGTGAGCATTTCGCCAAAGACGGAAGCCGTTTCGGCCAGCGTCAGGGGTGTGGAGGAGAGCATTTCACCCTGGCCTGCGGCCAGCACCTGGTGCACGCCGTGGCCCAACTCGTGCGCCAATGTCATCACGTCGCGGGGTTTGCCGAGGTAGTTCAGCATCACGTAAGGGTGCACATCTGTCACCGTTGGGTGGGCAAAGGCGCCGGGGGCTTTGCCCGGTTTCACGCCTGCGTCGATCCAGCCTTTGGTGAAGAACGGTTTGGCCAGATCGCCCATGCGCGGATCAAACGCGTTGTAGGCGTCCATGACCGTCTTTTCCGCTTCGTCCCAGCCCACAGCGCGTGTATCTTCCATGGGTAGAGGCGCGTTGCGGTCCCAAACCTGCATCGTTTCGAGGCCCAGCCATTTGCGTTTGAGTTCGTAATAGCGGTGGCTGAGCTTGGGGTAGGCGGCCACGACGGCATTGCGCAGGGCCTCGACCACTTCCGGTTCGACCTGATTGGACAGGTGCCGCCCCGTCTGTGCGGTGGGCATACCCCGCCAGCGGTCCATGATCTCTTTTTCCTTGGCTTGCGTGTTATGAACACGGGCAAAGGTTTTGATATTGCTGGAAAACACCTCGGCCAGCTCGCGCGCTGCCGTCTCGCGTTTCTTGCGGTCGGGGTCAGTAAGGAAATTCAGCGTACCTTCGATGTTGAGCGCTTCGCCGTCGATGTCGAAGGTCAGCCCGGCGATGGTTTCGTCAAAGAGCCGCTCCCATGCATCCCCAACGACGCCGAGGTCGTGCAGGAATTTCTCCATCTCATCAGAGAGTTGGTGGGGTTTCATCGCGCGGATGCGGTCAAAGATCGGCTTGTAGCGCGCAAGCTCTGCGTTTTGTTGCAGGAGGCCCGTCAGATGGTCATCCTCAAGCCGGTTAAGCTCGAGCGTGAAAAAGACCAGCGGCGTGGTGAAGTTCGTCACCTTTTCCTGCACGTCGGACATGAATTTGGCCCGGTCGGCGTCGGTGGTCAGTTGGTAATAGCGCAGGCCTGCGAAAGACATGATGCGCCCGGCGATCTGGTTGATCCGTTCCTGACGCTGGATGCAGGTGAGAAGGCCTGCAGCGTCTAGATCGGCCAGTTTGCCTTCGTAGTCGCTGGCAAAGCTGTTGCAGGCTTCTTCGAGCCAGTCGAGGTCGCGTTTCAGTTCGGGGGCGTCTTGCCCGGTGTAGAGGTCGTCAAGGTTCCATTCGGGCAAGTTGCCGAGAGAGTCGTCCCCGCCTGAAGCGTTGATGTCGCGGACGGGGAAGGGCAGTTGGAACATGAAATACCTCATTGATGTGACAGGCCATAGGTATGGCCGTCCTTGGGAGAGGGCAAGGGTTTCAACGCACTGTTGTCCTCTAAGAGATTGATGGCGCCCTTCCCGCAGTATTTCTGGCCGCGCAGGTTATGGACCAAACAGCCGATCGGGGTTTGTGCAAAGGATTTTCTGCCGCTCTTCGGCGCTTGTGATCGCCGCGAAACTGTCGGCCAGCGCGCTGGCATGCGGCATGGGCGCGTCGGCGAGCATCAGGTATGGCCAGTCCGAGCCCCAGAGGCAGTGATCGACATTGGCCTCGATCAGACGGCGGATGAGGGGGGTGGCCGCGCTCCAGTCGTTCGTAAAGCGGTAGGGGGCGGAGAGTTTGACGTAGATCTGCCCCTCGGACAGCAGGTCGCAAAGCGTGTCGATGGCAGGCGTGTCTGCGTTGAGGTCCGTGGGCCAGCCGCAATGGTCGATCACCAAGGGAACGGGCAGGGCGCGAATGTCCTCCGCAATCCCTTCGATATGTTTGTCAGCGTGCAGCAGCATCTGGATGTGCATGCCCTGATCGGCCAGCGCGGGCGCCATGGCCAGTGCCCCGTCCCAGGTCAACACGCCGCCGTGGACGTAATTCAGGCGCACAGCTACGATGTCGGCCTGCGCAAAGCCCTTAATGTCCTGAGCGCTGGCCCCGTCCGGGAGCAGCCCCACGCCTTTGAACCCGTCGCCCATGGCCTGGATCGCGGCCTTTGTTACAGTGTTGTCCGCCCCGTACAGAATCGTATGCACGATCAGACCCTTGCTGCACCCGAGCGCGGCCAGATGCGCGCGGTACATATCGATCCATCCGTCAAAATCGATGCCCGGTGCCGGATTCTGCGCGCGTGTGGGCGACAGGGGGTGTTCGGGGCCGCCCAGCAGATGGACGTGGCAATCCCATGCCCCGTCAGGGAACTGCGTGGCGGGTGGTGTCGGCGGGAAGGGTGGGTTTGAGTTATCCATAGGTCGCAAGCATCTCATTCAGGTCATCGAGGCTATTTGCCTCATGGATGGGTTTATCATGGCGCCAGCGCGACATGCGCGGAAAACGCAAGGCGACGCCGGATTTGTGGCGGGGCGAGGCCTGAATGCCCTCGAATGCGATCTCGAACACGTGCTCGGGGGTGACGCTGCGCACCGGGCCGAACCGTTCCTTTGTGTTCTTTTTGACCCATGCGGTGATCTTGCGGAACTCGTCGTCGGTCAGGCCGGAGTAGGCCTTGGTGAAGGGGAGCAACTCATTGCCTTTCCAGACGGCAAACGTGAATTCAGTGAACAGGTTGGCCCGCCGTCCGTGTCCTGACTGGGCATAGATCATCACGGCGTCGATGGTCAGTGGGTCAAGTTTCCATTTCCACCAGTCGCCTTTCTTGCGGCCTGTCAGATAGGGACTGTCCAGCCGTTTGAGCATGAGCCCTTCGACAGAGGCTACGCGTGCGGTGCTGCGTATGTCTGAGAGTGTGTCCCACGTGTCAAAGGGCACCTCGGGGGAGAGTTTGATTGGCGCATCGGTGGGCAGGTTTTCGCATAACGTTCTGAGGGTTGCGCGGCGTTCTGAAAGTGGTTCTTGCCGGATATCCACACCGTCCCATTCCAGAAGATCATAGGCGTATAGAATGACGGGTGTTTCGGCCAACAGCTTTTTCGGGACAGTTTTGCGCCCGATCCGCTTTTGCAACATGTTGAAGGACTGCGGGCCTGCGTCACCCCACACGAGGAGTTCCCCATCCAGAACCGTACCGTCAGGGACAAAGTCGGGCGCGCGGGCGAATTCGAGGAACCGGTCGGGCATTAACTCTTCGCCGCGGGACCAGACGAAGTGGGTTTTATCGCGAATGATGAGTTGGCCGCGGATACCGTCCCACTTCCACTCTGCCTGCCAATCCTCTGGAGCACCTAGATTTTCCGCATCACTATCCAGCCCATAGGCGAGGTAGAAGGGGTATGGGCGCGAGGCGTTGGCGGTTGGGTCGTCACTTTGGATCAGGGCGTCCCAGGTGGTCGTGGCCGGGTCCCAGTCGCCCATCAGACGGTGAGCCATTTCGGCCTCGTCCTTGCCGGTGGCTTTCGCCAGCGCTCGTGTCATCAGCTTTTGGCTGATCCCAATTCGAAAACCACCTGTCAGCAGCTTGTTGAAAAGGAACCGATGGGTCGTATCAAGGCTGTCCCATGCGTCAAGTACCTGGACCTTGCGTACGTCCTCCTCAACATCGGAAAGGCCGCGCAAGGCGTTGATCCAATACGATAACCCGTGATCAGAGTTTGACGTTGGTTCGGGCAAGACTAGGGCGATGGTTTCGGCTAGATCGCCGACGATCGGATAGGCCTCTTCGAAGAGCCAAAGGGGGATGCCTGCCACCTCGGCCCCCCATTCACGCAGCCGCGTGGTGGTGACTGCGCGTTTTGGGCGGCGCCCGGAAAAGATGGCGATCGTCCAGATGCGGTCGGTTTCCGGGGCGGTTGCGAAGTAGTCGGCAAGGGCGGCGACCTTGACGGTCGTTTTGGTGGATTGATCGATGGCGTTGAACAGCGCAGCAAAGGATTTCATGCGGCGTCCTCAGCCTCATCGCCGCCGAATTCAGTTGGGACCACTTGGGCGTTCCAGCCCTGTTCGTTTAGATAGCGCGCAAAGATGTCGGTGTAGCCGTGGGTGACATAGATGTTTTCCGCGCCGGTCTGTTTGATCGCGTCCAGCAATCCGGTCCAGTCCGCATGATCCGAGATGACAAAGCCTCGGTCGCCCGAGCGTCTGCGCCTTATGCCGCGCAGGGCCATCCAGCCGCTGGCAAATCCGGTTTCGCGGGGGCCGAACTTGCGCGCCCATGCGGAATCGAGCGCTGAAGGGGGCGCCAGCACCAGCGCGCCGGGATGCTCTTTGGGCACAAGGTCGGCTCCGGCTTGGACGGTGTGGGGCAGGGTGATCCCTTGGGCTCGCATCACAGCGTTGGTGTTTTCAATGGCCGTGTGGGTGAGGATCGGGCCGATATCAGGATTGAGCAGCGTTAGCAGGCGCTGTGCCTTACCAAGTGCGTAGCAGCCAAGGAAAGCGGTTTTGCCCGCCGCCGCGCATCCGGCCCACCATGTGTTAATGTCTGTGGCCACATCGCTCTGATCCTGCCACCGAAAGACCGGCAGGCCAAAGGTGCTTTCTGTAATGAAGTGGTGGCATGTGACCGGTTCAAACGGTGTGGAGAGGCCATCGTCGACCACCTTGTAGTCGCCCGAGGCCACCCAGACCTCGCCTGCGACCTCTACCCGGATCTGAGCGGAACCGGGGACATGGCCGGCAGGGTGGAAGGAGACGGTTGCGCCGCCGATCTGCCGCTTCTCGCCGTAAGCGATTGTTTCAATGGGGATATCGCCCAATCGGTGCCGCATGACAGGCGCTGCGACATCCGTGGCAAGGTAGGCACCCATGCCAGAGCGCGCGTGATCGGCGTGCCCATGCGTGATCAGGGCGCGGGCGACGGGCCGCCACGGGTCAATGTAAAAGTCGCCTGCCGGGCAATAGATGCCCGCTGGGGTAAAGGTAAGCGTCGCCATAGAGATGACTCTAGCAGGGAAACGCGCGGCGGCCAGTCTCAGGCGGCGCTGGCGAAACGCTCTGCCATGGTGTCAAAGATAGATTGCCGTTCTGCAGGGCCTTCCATCATCACCTCGTGTTCACCGCGTTCGATCACGTGTAAGGCGCCGCTGGGCCAGTCGCGCATGCGGGCCTCAATCCGTCCGACATGGACGATCCGCTCGTTTGTCCCGACAAACGCGTCTGCTGGCACATCCGGCGCGGGCAGGCGTGACAGAGCGAGGGTTTCAGCAAGTGCTTCGCGCAGCCACAGGAAACTTGGCCCGCCCAGTTCCAGCTCGGGATGGGCCTTCAGTTGCTGGCGCATCATGTCGTACATTTCAGGGTCGGTTGTGAGCAGGTTGTCTTCGTAAGGCGCCGTCAGCACGTATGACTCCAGCACCCGTCCGGGGGGCAGCCGATGTCCATGGCCGATCACCGGCATAACGGTGCCGAGCGCCCAGGCCACAGGCCGCAGAGCAGGGGCGATCCGGATCCCCCACATTGGCCCGGTAAAGGCGGCTGCGGCCACGTCCACCCCTTCGTACAGCGAGCGCAGGCCGATGCAGCCACCCATGGAGTGCCCGAGCAGGTAGAAGGGTTTGGGCAGGTCGAGGGTTTCTGCAGCTTGGACCATCGCCTGCACGTCCAGCTGGTAATCTGCAAAGAGGCCAACATGCCCGATCCGGTTGTCATCCAGCAGCCGGTCGGCCAGCCCCTGACCGCGCCAGTCGATGATGACCGAGGCAAAACCGCGCTGTGCCAGATCTCCGGCCGCAGGCGCGTATTTTTCGATGTATTCCGTACGCCCGGGAAACACCAGAACCGTCCCCTTGGCCCCATCCGGGTGATACACACCCAGCCGGATACGCACGCCATCGCTGGCATGCGCCCAGTAGCCGACCCCGTCCAGCGGTGCGGGACTTACATCGGTAAAGAGGGGGGCCGCGGGAAACGTCATCAGGCCAGAACGGATGCCAGTGTCATCGCCATGCCCATGTCGCCGTCAACCTTGAGCTTGCCAGTCATGAAGGCGGACGTTGGGTTGGTATCACCCGACAGGATCGCCTTGAACGTCTCGGCATCTGCCGAAAGGGTCACGTCGGCGGCTTCGTCGCCAGCGCGCGCGCCAGAACTGTCCATCATCACAGCGCCTTCGCCTTCGATGTCGAATTTGGCAGTGCCAGAAAAATCAGCGCCGCTGAGCTTTTCATTCAGCACGACGACGGCTTCGTTCACGGTGTCACTCATCTTTGATGCCCTTTTTGGCTTGGGCCGCGGAGTCGTCTCTGGAATTTGCTGTGCGGCCTGTTACATTCTCAATTATGGGCACACACTTGCGTAAACTCTACCCTGTCGTCACGGCACTTTTACTGACAGTAGGGAATTCCTTACCTGG
>ERZ1740072.352-NODE-352-length-19053-cov-5.411675_pt1 | contig 19053 bp, 19 predicted proteins | sample MGYA00581733_ERZ1740072 | MGnify/ENA primary metagenome ERZ1740072 (study PRJEB43018, sample SAMN04849741) | marine metagenome | isolation source: floating plastic debris | place: Pacific Ocean | collected 2008-08-30 | study: EMG produced TPA metagenomics assembly...
AACATTTGCACGTGGCCGAAGGTTTGCCGCTGCTGCGCGTGGGCACATTGGTGGCCACGCCGCTGAACTGCCTTTTGGTCCTGAAAGACGGCCCCATTCAGGAGATCAGCCAGCTGAAGGGCGGCACGATTGGCTTCTCTGTTGCCGGTGTTGAAGAGGCCGTGCTGACCGCGATGCTGGGCCGCCATGGCCTGACATTGGATGATGTGGAGATGGTCAATGTGAACTTTTCGCTAAGCCCATCCTTGATGTCGGGTCAGGTGGATGCGGTCATCGGCGCCTACCGCAATTTCGAGCTGAACCAGATGGAGATCGAGGGCGTTGAGGGCCGCTGTTTCTATGTCGAGGAAGAAGGCGTGCCAACTTATGATGAGCTGATCTATGTGGCCAACCCAGAGCGCATGGATGTCGACCAGATCCGCCGCTTCCTGCGCGCCACCGAATTGGCGACGCAGTATATTGTAAACAACCCCGAAGCGTCTTGGGAACTGTTCAAAGGCTACGCACCGGAACTGGACGACGCGCTGAACGCAAAGGCATGGGTCGACACGCTGCCGCGCTTTGCCCTGCGCCCAGAGGCGCTGGATGAAGGCCGCTACACACGGTTCGAGGCGTTTCTTGCTGAAAGTGGCTTGGTCGAAGGGATGCGTCCTGTGTCGCAAATCGCCGTCGATCTGGGTGCAGAATGACCTACGGCAATACGTTTCAAACCTGGAGGGATAATACCCCCGCCTGGCGCGCTTACACCCGCCATGCTTTTGTACAGGGCCTGGGTGACGGCACGCTGCCGCCCACCGCTTTTCTGCATTACCTCAAGCAGGATTATGTCTTTCTGATCCACTTTTCCCGCGCGTGGGCGTTGGCGATCACCAAGGCCGACACGGTCGAGGAAATGCGCTTGGCCGCAGGTACCGTCAACGGGTTGATCAACGAAGAAATCGCGCTGCATATCAAAACCTGCGCCGCGGCCGGCATTGATGAAGCAACGCTGTTTGCCACGCAGGAACGACAGGAAAACCTGGCCTATACCCGCTACGTGCTGGACGCGGGGCACTCGGGCGATCTGCTCGATCTGCTGGCGGCCTTGGCCCCTTGCGTCATGGGTTACGGCGAAATTGGCGCGCATCTGGCAAAGGCCAAAACCTCCAACACTTACGACGAATGGATAGGCACCTATGCCAGCGCCGAATACCAACAGCTTTGCCAAGATGTCGGTGTGCTGATTGATGGGGCGGTTGCGCGGCGTCTTGGGGATGGCGCACATGCCAGCCCACGTTGGGCCAGCCTGCAGGCGCGGTTTGCCATGGCCACGCAGCTGGAGGTCGGGTTTTGGGACATGGGGCTTGATCCGTGAGCCAGCCTTTGCGGATTTCAGGGTCGGCGGCAATCGACGGGGCGCCAATCTTTTCGGGTCTCGACCTGACCTTGAAACCGCAAAGCTGGACCTGTCTTTTGGGGGCAAGCGGCGTTGGCAAGTCCACCGTACTGCGCCTGTTTGCAGGTCTGGCGGAGGGGGTCCATTTTGATGGGGATTACAGCGACCCTGGCCGCGTTGCGATGATGGCGCAGCAGGATTTGCTGATGCCGTGGCTCAGCGTGTTGGACAATGTCCTGCTTGGCGCGCGGCTGCGGGGCGCGCGCCCCGACCATGACCTTGCGCGCGACAGGCTGGCACAGGTTGGCTTGGCCGATCACGCGAATAAGCAGCCCTCGGCGCTGTCGGGTGGCCAACGGCAACGCGTCGCCTTGGCACGCACCCTGATGGAGGACCGCTCGGTTGTGTTGCTGGACGAGCCTTTCTCGGCGCTGGATGCGCTGCCGCGTGCGCAGATGCAGGAGCTCACCGCAGAGCTGCTGCACGGGCGCACGGTGCTGCTGGTTACCCATGACCCCAATGAGGCCGCACGATTGGGCGAGACGATCCTAATCATGACCCCCTCTGGACTTGTGGAAATCGCCGCCCCGATCTCCGCCATCCCGCGCGACATACATGCAGCGGATGTGCTGCGCGCGCAGGCCGATCTTTTTGACCACCTTCGGAGACCGACATGAGCGCCACAAACCACTTGCAATCACTGGTCGCTGAGGACTGGCACGCCGCGACGCATCACGCCTTTACGAATGCCTTGGCCGACGGGACTCTGAGCCGCGTCAAACTGGCGGGCTACCTGCAACAAGATTACCAATTCATCGAAGGATTTGTGCGTCTGCTGGCCTCTGCCGTGGCCCATGCTCCCAGCTTGGCGGATGCCGTGCCCGGCGCGCAGTTTTTGGGGCTGATTTGCGAGCCCGAAAACACCTATTTCCTGCGATCAATGGAAGCTCTTGAGGTGCCATCGACCGCGCCGCCTGCCCCTGAGACCATCGCCTTTCAGCAGCTTATGGACCATGCGCGTCACTCGGGGCGCTACGAGATCATGTTGTCGGTTCTGGTGGTCGCCGAATGGATTTATCTTGACTGGGCCTCCCCGTTTGAAGACCGCGCGGAGGAGCTGCCGTTTTGGCTGGGAGAATGGATTACCCTGCATACAGGCGATGGATTTGCGCAGGTCGTGGCCTATTTGCGCGGTCAGCTGGATCAAACGTGGGACACGCTGGAAGACGCCGCACGCGCGGATGTCACTGCGACCTTCACGAAGGCAGTCCGTCTGGAGCGCGTCTTCTTTGACGCCTCCTGGGCTGGTTTTGCGGTCGCAAAATGACCGGCTGGCGGGCCGGGATCGCGGCGACATGTTTGATGTTGGCACTGTGGCAAACCGTGATCTGGACTACGGGCGTCGCCCGCTTCATTTTACCGCCGCCCGCTCTCGTTGCGCAGACCATCTGGGACAGTCGCGCGCTTTTGGCGGAACATGCAGTGATCACGATGGCCGAGGTGCTGATCGGCCTCATACTGGGTGCGGCCCTTGGGTTTGTGTCGGCGATCGGGCTGGTGGCCTCTCTCACGGCGCGCGCGCTGGTGCGGCCCATCTTGGTGTTTAGCCAATCTGTTCCGGTCTTTGCCTTGGCCCCGATCTTGACCCTTTGGCTGGGCTTTGGGCTGTGGTCCAAGATCACCATGGCCCTGATCATCATTTATTTCCCGGTGACGTCCTCCTTTTTCGACGCTCTCATGCGGACGAACCGCGACTGGATCGGTTTGGCAAAGGTCATGGGCGCGAGCACCGCGCGGATCATGTGGCATATACGGGTGCCTGCGGCCTTACCGGGCTTTGCCTCTGGGCTGCGGCTGGCAGCGGTCTACGCACCCATCGGCGCGATCATTGGCGAATGGGTCGGGGCCTCAAAGGGCTTGGGATATCTGATGCTGCTGGCAAATGGCCGCGCCAAGACGGACCTGATGTTTGCAGCCCTGATCGTGCTTGCGATCCTGACGATCCTGCTGCACGCGGCGGTGAATAAGCTGTGCGAAAGGACGTTGGATCGGCCAGAGTAGTTTTTGCCGGCAAAGATTTGGAGCCGCGCCCGGTGTATAGCCAACTCATGTTCGCGGCATCAGCGAAGAGGCAAACGCCAGGAGGAAATCGATCCGCGCGTCTCGATTTCAATCTTACTACAGCGAAAGCATCAAGGATGTGGGCTTATCGCGAATGGTCAGATTGGCGACCTTAATTGCGTGGCTGCATCAAAAATGCTGCACATGCGAGCCAATGCTGCGTCAGCAACAGCCGCGCGTACAAAAGGCCGGTTTGTCCTGTGTGGATGGCGTCTGCATTGCAAGGATAAAATGCGTTGATTACGCGGTTGGTCAGTACAGTCCTGTGTCCGGCCTTTGATCGCGGCGTCGATGTTTGCCGCTGGCCTTGATGGGTTCCGCAAACCTGCTCCCAATCGGCGACGCGAACCTGTGAGTTCAGGACAAAGCACGGGATTTCAGGTTTTCGGATGACCACACGTGCCATCATGACATTCGTCTTGCAATTCGGGTTTAGTTAACTCCTTCTATGCTGCTGTTTGGCGGTAGTATGTTTCTTTGGTGAGTATCGCCCAGATGATCCGCGCTGCTTTGTTTGCCATCGCAATAGTTGCGAGGCGAACAGGTTTGCGCTCAAGAAGTTGCATGATCCATGGATGCACCCGCTCCGGATACCCACGGGCACGCTGCACCTGAGAGGTCATGCCAATCACTAGTAATCGTCGGAGGTATCGATCACCCTTCTTGCTGATCCTGCCTAACCGTTCTTTTCCGCCACTCGACCTGTTCAACGGCGTAAGCCCCAACCAGGCAGCAAACTCGCGTCCGTTCTTGAACTGCTTGCCATCACCTATGGTGGCCACAATGGCTGAGGCCGTGATGGGGCCGACGCCTGGCACTGTCCTGATCCGTTTGGCGCGCTCGTCGATCCGGGCGTGATACTCAATCAGCTTGTCATAGAAAGTCACCCGCTCATCGAGAGCAATAACCTGTTCGCAGAGTGTTTTGAGCATGCTCTTCGCCACATCAGGCATGTCCAAACTATCATCCGTCTGGAACGTCTTGATGAAACGCATTGCGGCGACTGGCCCGTTTCCAACCACATGGCCAAATTCACGAAGAAGACCGCGGATCACGTTCAACATCTGGGTTTTTTGGCGAACGATAAGTTGACGCACCCGATGGATAGTCAACAGTGCTTGTTGTTCCTTCGATTTTACAGCGACAAATCGCATCGTGGGTCGCGTGACGGCCTCGCAAATCGCCTCTGCATCAAGAGCATCGGTCTTGCCGCGTTTGACATACGGCTTGACGTAGGCCGCAGGCATGAGCCGTACATCATGACCAATTGCGGTCAGCTCACGCGCCCAGTGATGAGCCGACCCGCAGGCTTCGATACCGACAAGGCAACTCGGCAGCTTCTCGAAGAACTTGAGCAACTGTATGCGCCCAATTGTTCGATTGAAGACGACTGTACCGTCCGAGGTGATACCGTGAGCTTGGAAAACGTCCTTACCAAGATCCAGTCCTACTGTTGTAACTTCCATGGTGGGGTTCCTTTCCTGACAGAAGATGACTCCTACAGTATGCCGCAAAGCGTGACGGTTGGCTGCAGACGCCATCCACCCCATCCGCGACCCAGACATTGCTGAAGCGGACATGCTGCACAATTTACGAACGGCAGCTTTGCGGTCGCAAGGGCAGAATTTCGAGACCACTATACCCGGTCTTCAGAATCGAGGATGTCCCACTCAGAAGTCTAAGCCCAAATCCACCGTCGGAGAGGAATGGGTCAACGCGCCGGAGGAAATGTAATCCACGCCGGTTGCTGCAATGCTGGCGATACGGTCCAGTACAACATTGCCGCTGGCTTCGGTTTTCATGCGGCCGTCGACCATGGCAACCGCTTTGCGCAGATCGTCGTTGTTCATGTTATCCAGCAGAACAACATTTGTGCCGCCGACGTCCAAAGCTTCTTCCAATTGATCCAAAGTGTCGACTTCGATTTCGACGGCCATCATGTGGCTGGCTTTGGCCTTTACAGACTCCAAAACGTTGCGCACGCCGCCTGCCGCGGCGATGTGGTTGTCCTTGATCAGGATCGCGTCACTCAGGCTATAGCGATGGTTGGAACCACCACCGTGCAGCACGGCGAGCTTTTCGACGCTCCGCAAACCCGGTGTGGTTTTCCGCGTACAAGTGACCCGCGTGTTGGTCCCCTTGGCCTCGACCACAAAGCTGGCGGTCATGGTTGCAATGCCTGTTAGACGGCCTGCGAAGTTTAAAGCGACGCGCTCTGCCGACAGGATAGAACGCGCTTTGCCTTCAATCGTCATCAAAGCCTCCCCGGCTTTGCAGTCCGCGCCATCCGATTTGAGCGTCGTTACAACAAGGTCCGGGTCAACCAGCCGAAAAGCGATTTGCGCGACCTGCATGCCAGAGACCACCGCATCTTCACGGGCGTTGATCTTGGCCTTGTAGGTGGTGTTTTCATCCACGACTGTGCGAGTCGTGATGTCACCATAGCTGCCAAGATCTTCGTGCAGGGCATTGCGCACCAGCGGTTCAAGGATCAGGTCAGGGACTGTTGCAAAGCTCATATGGGTTCTCCGCAAATTTTGGATCGATGTGCCAAAGCCTCATCAAGAGTTAGCTTTGTGGATGTCGCCAATTCAGGTTTGGTGTCAGGAAAGTCCAGTCGTTCGTGCGCACCGCGGCTTTCCTCGCGCAGCAAGGCGCCTGTCGCGATCAGCGTCGCGGTGGCGCACATGTTTTTGAACGACAGGCTATCGCCGTGATCTTGTTCGAGCTGCGCAATCGTGCGGAGCGCTTTCTTCAATCCTTCAGCCTCTCGCACGACACCGACATGATTGGTCATTGTTTGGCGGAGCGCTTTGACCGCATCCGCATCCGCATCCGCATCCGGCGGCGTGCCGCCGCCCTTGAAGGCGAGTTCGATCAGGGGTGCTTCTTTGGTCGGGGATAGTTCGCTTGCAATACCTTCCGCACAGATACGGGCATAGACCAAAGCTTCTAACAATCCGTTGGATGCCAGCCGGTTTGCACCGTGCAGCCCAGTGGACGACGCCTCGCCGCAAACCCAAAGCCCGTCCAAGCTGGCTTTGCCGTCGGTATCGGTTGAGATGCCGCCCATGTGGTAATGCGCAGCCGCGGCCACGGGAATAGGGTCGACGCCCGGGTCGATCCCGTTGCGCAGACAGGCTTCGGTAACGGATGAGAAGAGGTCTTTGACCTTTGCACCGATGGCTTTTCTTGTATCAAGCATCGGCCGATTGCCGGCCTGGGTTTGTTCAAAGATCGCGCGCGCGACCACGTCACGCGGAGCCAGTTCGGCATCTTCATGGACATCGAGCATGAAGCGCTTGCCATCCTTGTCGATCAGGATCGCACCCTCACCGCGCAAGGCTTCGGTCGCCAGCGGCGCGGGGTCTTCGCCCACATCCATTGCGGTGGGGTGGAATTGCACGAACTCTGGGGCGGCGATCACCGCACCTGCGCGGGCCGCCATGCCAATGACCTGACCGCGAATGCGTGGTGGGTTGGTGGTTTGGGCGTAAAGCCCGCCAGAACCGCCGCCTGCGACAAGGATCGCCTTGCCGCGCAACATTATGGGAGCAGAGCGCGCATCACGGGCGGCTTGAATGGCGACGCCGGTGACGCGATTGCCTTCGATCTCAAGATCAACAGCCATGACGCCCTCAAGCGCTTGAACCGATGGAGTCTCGCGCACGGTTTCAATCAGAGCCGCCATGATTTCTGCGCCTGCTTGATCGCCCTTAACCCGCACGACGCGCGCAAAACTATGCGCCGCCTCACGTGACAAAACATAGCCGCCTTCGTCCGTGCGGTCGAAAGGCGTGCCTAGTTCGGTCAGATCAAGGATGTGATCGCGGGCTTCTTGCGTGACCAGTTTGGCGACCTTGGGGTCAACAGTTCCGGCCCCTGCGCTGATCGTGTCTTCCGCATGGCTGACGGGGCTGTCATCTGCATCCATCGCCGCCGCGACGCCACCTTGCGCCCAGGCAGAACTCGCCCCCTCGCCCAAAGTCTCTGGTGAGATAAGGACGACAGGCTGCGGGGCAAGTTTAAAGGCGGCATAAAGCGCCCCAAGACCCGCGCCGATAATGATGACGCGATCAGTGCTGATGGATTTCATGTAAACTAAAGGCCCAATTGCCGCGACAGGTCGATCATCTTCTGAACCGACTGACGCGCACCTTCTGCGACGGAAGGATCAACTTCGACCTGGTTTTCCATCGTGTGCAGCACGTAAAGGATCTTCTCGAGAGAGATCTTCTTCATGTAAGGACACATATTGCAGGGGCCGACAAAATCGACTTCCGGCAGCGAGTCCGCAATGTTTGAGGCCATCGAACATTCGGTGATCAACATCGCCTTTTCCGGCTTTTCATCGTTGACGTATTTGATGATGCCGCTGGTGGATCCGCTGTAGTCAGCTTCGGCCACAACATCGGGTGGACATTCAGGGTGCGCAATCAGGCGGGTGCCGGGGTTCCATTCGCGGAAGTCCCGCAGGTCCTTGGCGGTATATTGTTCATGGACGATGCAAGAACCTGGCCAGAAGACGATGTTCTTTTTGCTTTGGTTGGCGACGTTCTGCGCCAGATACTGATCCGGCGTCATGATCACTGTGTCGCTATCCATTGCGTCCACGATCTGCACCGCGTTGGAAGAGGTGCAGCAAATGTCAGAGGCAGCCTTCACCTCCGCAGTTGTGTTCACATAGGTCACAACCGGCGCGCCGGGGTACTGGGCACGCATTTCTTCGATGCCATCAGCGGTGATGCTTTCCGCCAAAGAACAGCCAGCTTCCATATCCGGCATCAGCACGGTCTTTTCCGGGCTTAGGATCTTGGAGGTCTCAGCCATAAAGTGCACGCCGGCCTGAACGATGACGTCGGCATCAACCTCTTGCGCTTTCATAGCAATCTGCAAGCTGTCGCCGACAAAATCGGAAACGCCATGATAGATCTCTGGCGTCATGTAGTTGTGGCCAAGAATAACCGCGTTGCGTTTCTTCTTCAGCTCATTGATCGCCCGCACATAGGGGGCGTAGGTCACCCAGTCAGGCGGTGTCACCACGCGATCCATCTTACGATAGATATCTTCCATGGATTCAGCCAAGGTCGTGGACGGAGCCAGGTCATAGTTTTTTGCCAGCTCAGAGCGCCTATTAACTAAATCCAACATGTGAACCTCCAAAAGATCGAGCTGTAACCTTGACACATAATTCCCAAGCTGCGGGTTAACAAGCAGGTCGATTGCAACAAGTGCTACTCTTTACTTTCTGATTTCAGCTGAATTGTGAATGTCTGCTTTCAGGGTGCGAGCGCAGCATTTCAGCATTATGGCGAACGACTGGTTAGGGCCGTTGCTGTAACTGCCCCAGGCTGTAGGAGACAGTTAAACTAACGTGAGCACTTCAATCCTTTCTTCGGAGCCGCTCAACCATTTCGTCAAAGCCACGCGCCTCAGCATGCTGAAGCGGTTTGATTTCGTCTCGGTCGGAGAGGGATCTATCAGCCCCGGCGGAAAGAAGCGCGTCGAGAACGGCCTGGTGATCCGGCCCACCGTCGCCCAGCACCACGGCTTCCATCACGGCGGTCCAGTGCAAATTGTTGATGTGATCGAGCGGTGCGCCTGCCGCGATAAGACGCCGCACCACCTCGACATGGCCCAGATGGGCCGCAGCGATCAGCGCGGTGCCGAGATAGGGGCTCGTCACGAGACCGGGATCGTTGCCCAGTTCGATAGCGAGAGACATCAGCTCGGGATCGTCCGCCACAGCGGCGATCGTCACGACATCATAGGCCCGGTGTTCGAGCGCGTTCATATCGGCTCCGGCCTCGGCAAGAGTGCGCAGCGCGTCGTCCTCGGACGCGAAAGCTGCCACATGCACCGGCGTCCGGCCTCTGGCATCGCGCGCATCCACGTCAGCGCCCGCTGCAACAAGTCGTTCGATCTCGGCGACATCGCCTTCATGGGCGGCCCGGAAGAGGCCCTCATAGGCGGCAACTTCGCTAGATGAGGGGGCGATTTGCGCTGTGACCGGGCCGGCTAGTCCAGTTAGAAGGGCAATCAGGGGCAGAAGACGCATGGTTCAGTCTTTCCTTATGGTGTTTGCGGTGCAGGATCCGCACACGGCGCACGGACCCCATGGGCCTCATTCGGCGCCGATTACATCCAGCCCGGCGCGGGCGCAGGCCTCGTCCAGGTGACCCCCCGGCGCACCGCCAACACCGATACCGCCGACCAGCGCGCCGCTGATACGGATTGGTAACCCGCCACCTTGGATGACCATGCGCGTATCCATGTAGCGTAAGCCGTCGTGCTGCGGGTTCTCGCCGATGAACTTGGCCAACCCGGCGGTGTCGCGGCCCATCGAGGCCGAGGTGAAGGCTTTGCCTTGCGCGCTGCCCACGGTGTGCGGGCCGGAATTGTCCGCTTTCAGATGCACCTTAGTCGCGCCGTCGCGGGCGACAATCGAGACGCTGACGTTATAGCCGTCGGCGGCACAGGTGGCGAGCGCGGCATTCGCAGCATCAATCGCCATGGCAAGCGGCAGATAAGGACTGGTGGGCAGGTCTTGCGCCACAGCCGCCACGGGAGCGGCAAGTGCGGCGATAAGAGCAGTTGTTCTAAGCATGTCGATTCTCCTTTGCTGGTGACAGGGCGTGATCTACGCCATCGCCGTAACCCGCCCCATTCGTAGGCTGGCCCGATCCTTCCGTAGAACTACGGAGCGCTATCGGCCTCGATCCAGAGAAGTGTCATCTCCGCCGGCGAAGTCGTGCCGAGCTTGGCCCCGATGGCCGCGCGGTGGCTTTCCACCGTCCGGGGCGAGACCTCCAGCGCTCCGGCGATGTCGCGGGTCGCAAAGCCGCGAGCCACCAGCGACAGCACTTCCCGCTCGCGCGGCGTCAGCCCGGACAGTAGCGCCATGGTCTCACGACGCTCGGCGTCGGCTTCGGCGGCCCGGCCGAGCGCCGATTGTCCCTTCTGGATGGCATCGATGAGGTCCTGCTCGTCCACCGGTTTCGACAGGAAGTCGATGGCACCGTTGCGAAACGCCTTGCGGCAGGCCTCGATGTCGCCGTGCCCTGATATCACGACGGTCGGCCAGGCCACATCGCTTGCGGTCAGGCGTTCCTGCAGCTTCAACCCCGAGATTGCCGGCATCCGGATATCGAGGATCAGGCAGCCCGGTTTGAGCTTCGGAAGAGCCGATAGGAAGTCTTCGGGACCGGCGAAGGTCCTGACATCGATCCCCACGGTCGACAGAAGCAGCGAAAGCGCATCCCGGACCGCCGCATCGTCGTCGACAAGATAGACCGGCGCGCTCATTCCGCAGCCTCCATCGCGGCGCCGGCCAGAGGCAGGCTGCCCCTGAACCGGGCGCCCTCGCGGGCCTCGACCAATGTCAGCTCGCCGCCAGCCCGCTCGACCAGACGATGACTGAGCGCGAGACCGAGGCCCGTTCCGCTCTTCCGTGTCGTCACAAATGGCGTGAACAGCCGGTCCTGCACATCTGGCCGAATCCCGGGACCGGTGTCACTCACGTCGATCACTGCCATTGCGCCGTCAAGCAATGCGGCGACGCTAACCTTCCGCGCGCCCGCACTCTCGGCGACTGCGTCGAGCGCGTTTCGTATCAGGTTAAATAGGACCTGTTCCAGTTCCACGCGATCGCCTTCCACCGTCAGGGGAGTGGGCGGCAGCATCAGGGTGAGGCGAGCATCAAGCTCCCGGGCCTGCCCCGCGAGCAGGGTTTCCGCCTCGCGGATGCAGTCCCTGAGATCGATCGGTTCTGCGTTGCGTTCCCGCGGCCGCGTCCAAGTCCGCAGGCGTTCCAGTATGGCTCCTGCGCGCCGCGTCTGTCCGACGACCTCCTCGAGAACTTCCGCGACCCGGTCCGTGTCGCCCCGTGCGGCCAGGTGTCGGGCTGCCTGCGCCTGCGCCAAGATCGCCGTCAGAGGCTGCGTCAGCTCATGTGCCATGCCACTGGCCATCTCGCCGAGTGCATTCACCCGAGACGCGTGGCTGAGACGGGTCTCGAGACCGCTCAGTTCAGCGCGCGCCTCTGCAGCGCGGACCTCGGCGCGTTGTCGACCGATCGCGCGTAGCGCCAGGGCACTCAATGCGATCACGGCCAGGACTAGGGCCACCCGGCCGGGAGGCAGGATGTCCGACATCGTCATGCGGATCGCCGTCTTCAGTTCAAGCGGCTGCGTGCTGCTCGACAGGGCGCGGGTAAATTGCGGCGTCTGAAAGTTTCCGGCACCGCCAACCAGCGAGGTGCCGTCGGGAAGCGCCAGCCAGCGCGTCGCCTCGGCCCGCGTCCAATAGTCGGAATCCCCGTCAAGCAGCGCTGCGGCGTCGATAACGAGGGCGAGGCCGTAACGCGCCGCCTCGGAATTCGGGCTTCGCTTGACGATCAGATAGGCCGGTAAGTCGGAGGGATAGCGGACCAGCACCGGGGCCCCGGACGAGCGGTTGGCGGCCGCGCGGATAAGTTCCCGAAGATCGGCCTCCCGGACACCGACCTCCAGTATGCCGTCCTCCCCGTCGAGGGGCACGAGAGAAATGCCGATGATCCGGGGGTAGAAGCGCATGATCGCACCCGCAACCTCGCGGAAGAGATCGGGACGCTGCTCCGCTCCAGCCACTGCTATGGCCGACAGGGCCGTCAGATGCGCGTCGTGCTGGTCGACCCGTTGCGAGGCGACGGCGTGAAGGCGATCGCTCTCCGCCGTCAGGTCGGTCAGCCGGGCGCTGCGCCCGAAACCGGCGAGGAGCGCAAGTGTCAAGACGCAGACAAACACCCAGACGATCCCTCGGACAAGGGGGCGGCGCAGGGTGTCTCGTGCTCTTCGCGTTCTCTCTAACACGTGTCCGGTTCCAGTGTGGGCGATGCCTCTTCAAGCATCGTGAAATCAAGGCAAGCATAGACTAATGGCGCTGTTTTGAAATCCGTAGGAATACAGAGGAGGTCACGACTGGGATGATCGATTGATCTGGACTTTACCCGTACCGGATGTCCGGAAAGCGGGCTGCAACCGCAGCATCTTGACAATTTGGTGAATGCCTGTGTGGATGGCTCCTGCATTGCAAGCGATTTCTGTGATTGCGATGGTCTGTCAGTACAGTCGTGTGTCCGGCCTGTTTGCGTGGCGGTTGCCACTGGCCCTGATGAGTTCCGCAAGCAAGGTTCCTATCGGCTAAACGACCTCGGGGGCCGCGACATTCGTCGGAGTGTCCTTACTCTTGGTTGACTTCGTTTCGCATCATCACATCAAGCGTCTTGCATCTCGGGGCAGGATCAAGCGATCGGCTGCCGGTATTCTTCTCCTTTTGTCAGGAGCGCCCAGATGATCCGGGCGGATTTGTTGGCCATGGCGACAGTCGCCAACCGGAAGGGCTTTTCATCCAGTAACTTTGCGGTCCAGGTATCCGCTTTCTCAGGTTTGTTCCTTGCCATCAGCGCGCGCGACGTCATTCCGACGATTAGTAGCTTTCGGATATAGCGATCACCTTTCTTGGTGATCCGTCCAAGCCGCTCTCGGCCGCCACTGGATTTGTTCAGCGGTGTCAGACCCAGCCAAGCTGCCAAATCGCGTCCGGTCTCAAACTGTTTTGCATCGCCAATGGTGGCGACGATGGCCGAAGCTGTGATTGGCCCGATCCCAGGCATACGCATCAGTCTTCGCGCATCTGCGTCCAGCCATGCATGTTGCGCAATCAGTTTGGTCAACCCATCGACCCGCGCGTTGAGCCCGTTCAACTGATGACACATCACTCCGAGAATGCCGTCTGCAATCTCGGGGATTTCCAACGGCTCGTTCGAACCATGTTCCCGAGCAAACTTGGACACAGCCTCGATACCTGTTGGCAGGATGAGCCCAAACTCACGCAGGATGCTGCGGATCATGTTCACGACCTGAGTACGCTGACGAACAACCAGATCCCTGGCACGGTGTATGGCAAGAACCGCCTGCTGGTCTTCGGATTTGATCTCAACGAAACGCATGGTTGGGCGACGCACCGCTTCGCAGATCGCTTCTGCATCGGCTGCGTCCGTCTTGCCGCGCTTCACATAGGGTTTGACATAGGCCGCTGGCATCAACCGGACGTCATGGCCGAGCTTGCGCAGTTCGCGACCCCAGTGATGGGCCGAACCACAGGCCTCCATCCCAACCACACAGCATGGCAATGTCTCAAAGAAAGATAACAACTTCGCGCGTTTGATCTTCTTGTTGATGATCTTGCGCCCCGTCGCTGAAACGCAGTGCACTTGAAAAACGTCCTTGGCCAAATCCAGGCCGACTGTCTTTACTGTCATTGGGTGGCTCCTTTCCTAGCAGTCGATAACAACTGCACTTTGGCACGTTCGATGCCGGTGGAGCAGGAGCCATCCACCTCATCCGGAAAGGGCTGTCACCGCCTGCCCAGGCGACCCAACCTTGAAAGTTGCGCCAGCATACGGGCTCCTGTGCCGGTCCTGTCGCCGGGAGGAGCTGCCGTTGGCCCTCCCGCAGTATTGGGTCGGGTTGGCAACGCTTGCACACCAAAGAATTGTCGCGCGCGCAGAGCTGCGTATTCCGCGCCAGTTGCACCTCCGATGGCGTACCGGTTGTAGACTTGTTGGCTGCCTGCGAGACCTCGGGCAAAGGCATAGCTGCCGCCGAACCCGGCAGAGAGCGCTGGCATCATAATGTTTCCGGAAATCGCCCGAACCAGGAAGGGCGTTGCTATGATGAAGCCCTTGGCCATGAGCACCATCATGAAGAAGGGGATGAGCGCGCCGATATTTGAGGCCCCTTCCGGGTCGCCAAGCTCACCGATCAGAGCGGAAGAGACGCCAGTGATCGTTGCGAACACCCCTGCGACGACGATTGGGTAGAGTGCGAAGGAAACCAGTGCCGACAGCCAGCGTGCGAAGTAATCTTTAGTCACCTCGAAGAGGGTGAGGAAGATCATCACCGGCGCGATCCCGATTAGAAGTGCGATCATCAGGCGGGATGCCACAAGGATGAAGGCGGCCAGCCCGCCGAGTATCGAGAGCAAGAGTACCCCGACAATGTCGAGCATGGCGCCGGCCATCCAGTTCAGCTCTGAACCTGCGGCGTTCAGATAGTCCCCTAGTTCCGCGATCAATCGGTCGAATTCTTCTGCAAAGGTGCCAGAAGGGCCAGGAGTTCCACCACCGACCGAAGCCACGAGCGCCCCCGCAATGCTGTCGATCCCGGCCAGGATGGCGGAGGAGAGGGCGTTGAACTGCACCCAGTTGGTTGCAAATATCCCGATGAGCCCGATCTTGACCGCGAGCCAAAAGGCCGTGCGGCCGTCCATCGCCTTGTACTGGTAGATCATGTTCAGGAAGACGAGGATCACCACGAGCGTTGTTCCCAGAACCAGAAGTGTGCCCACCGTTGCCGCAACCGATCCGAACTGGGTTTCGGCGGCGGTGTCGAGATAGCCTTGGGAGGTTTCAACGAAATAGGTGACGACGCTCATAACGGGGCTGCCTTACCAATTGCCTGCGGTTTCGCAGATGGCTTTAGCCTCAAGGCGAACGTCGTTGGCGCGCCGGTTGTAGGCGTCGGATGCTTCCAGCATTTTCCAGCGTTCGTCACTCGCGTGCTGCTCATGAAACTCAGCCTCGGCATCGTCCCAGGACGGGAACCGGATCTCGCAATCGCAGCTGCTGGTCTCGACAATCCGCTCGAGGTTCTGGGCGCGGTAGATGTCCTGGACCAGCACGCGCTGATAGGCTTGGCGCAGGGGAATCTCCTGCATCCACACGGGTTCAACGGGCCGCTCCGGACAGACGTCGAAACTGCGATCGAGGGTCGGCACGAGATTGCGCTCAGCGAAGGCGGGTGCCGACGTTAGGCCCAGGACCAGCGCAGTCAGTACGAGGGTACAGCCCGCCTGCCTCATGCCGCGGCTCCGGCGGGTGTGGTTTCCCGCTTCAGGAAGACAGTGTGTCCCACGTTGGCGAATTCCGAGGAGCTGATCGACACGACCTCCCAGCCTTCGACCCCCTTCTCGTTCAGGCAATCCTGCATGTCGGAGAGGCTGGTCTTGCGGGTCATGGGAAAGGACAGGATATTGTATTCAAAGGTCTTCATTGGGAAGCTCCGATCTGGTCTGCGCCGGGGAGATAAAATTCGGTGATGCCGCGTTTGCCGTCATGCCGACCGGCCTGGATGATCACATCGATGGAGTTCTCGATGTACTGGATCATGTCGGCATAGGTCATCGGGATCTCGGTTTTGAGCGCGGCGATCGCGAGCCGCTGCACGGCGAGTTGCGGGGTTTCGGCATGGAGCGTGGTCATGGACCCGCCATGGCCCGTGTTGATCGCCTCAAGGAAGGTCATGGCCTCCTTGCCGCGCACCTCGCCCAGGATGATCCGGTCGGGGCGCATGCGCAGCGTTGCGGTGAGCAGCACATCGGCCGTCTGGAATTCCGCGTCGCGATTGGCGATGAGAGTGACGGCATTTGGCTGGGTCGGCAGAAGCTCGGCAGCTTCTTCGATGGTCACGATGCGTTCGACAGACGCCACATGAGAGAGGATCTTCCGCGCGGCGACGGTCTTGCCGGTGGAGGTGCCGCCCGAGACGATCATGTTGAGCTTGTTGTCGACGCAGAAGGCCAGTGCATCGTCGATGACGCCCGCTTCCACAACCTCGCGCAGTTCCCGGGTTTTCTCGAGGCGGAGTTCTTCAAGCTTGCGTTCCTTGCCATAGAGGAAATTGAGCGCAATCCCGTCAAGCGGCAGGCTTGAGAAGAACCGAAGGCTGATCGACATCGCCGAGAGAACGGCGGGCGGGGTAATGACCTGCGCCCGGATCGGCCGCCCCTTGTAGGTGATCGAGACCGAGATGATGGGGCGGTCCTTGCTCATCGTGGTGTTGGCGGAGGAGGCGATCTGGTTGCCGAGGTCTTTCACTTCGGTTGCAGTCAACGCCTGGTCCAGCTTTCGCATGAAATGATCGCCCTGGAATTCGCCCCAGCAGGAGCCGTCGGGGTTGATGCAGATCTCGATGACATCGTCGCGGGCTGCAGCGTCGATCCTGTCGAGGGAGGTCTGGAGATAGCTCAGCGACATGGGCTCAGAAGATCTCCAGATCGCGGTCGACCATCACTGTCACGCGGGCCCCCTGGTCGACATAGATGACGGGACCGATCGATAGATAATCGCCGATCACAGAGTCCGTGGCATCGGCCAGATCATCGCCAACGTCTTCGAGAACGTCGGCGGCAGTCTCATCCTGGACCTCGGAGGCGGCGGCACTGGGTGCTGCCGAAATCAGCGAAATCAGTGCCGCCGAGCCGAAACGCTCGTCAAAGCGGGTATCGACAAAGCCGGTCACGCCGGAACGGCCAAGTTCATCACCCCCGAAGGAGCTGATCTGGATTGTCTGGTTGTCAGGCAGGACGATCCGGTCCCAGGCGATGGTGACCCGGCGCTGCGCGATATCGACGCCCGCGCGATAGCGCCCGATCAGGCGGGAGCCGCGCGGGATCAGGAGGCGCACGCCATCGACGCTGTAGACATCCTCGGAAACGACAGCACGCGTCTGCCCGGGCAGGGAGCTGTCGAGAGCGGTTTCCATGACGGCCTGGATCATCGTGCCCTGTAGAATCGTGTTGGACGGATTGGCAATAACTTCGGCTTGCGTCACCGAAGTGGGCAGCGCGCCATTCAGCACGAAATCCGTCACCTCGCCAAAAGTCCGTTCGGTCAGCGCTGTCTCATTTGAGCCGGATGTGCCGCCAAAGGCGATGGTGGGCGAGGTGATGCGGCGCTCCTGAAACGCGCGCTCCTCGGCCGCGCGGCGTTCAAGTTCCGCGAGACGTCTTGCTTCTTCCTCGCGGCGGAGCCGTTCCTCTTCCCGCGCGCGCAACTCGTCCTCGGTGGGCCCGATGGGTGCGGGGAGCGGGCGGTTGGCCTCGAGTTGGGCCAGTTCCAGATCCATGCGGAGTTGCTCAAGGCTGCGATCCCGCGCCGTCAGTTCGTCCTGGAATCGTTGCTGTGCGGCTTCCGAGGCGGCTTGGAGCGCAGCGATCTGAGTGGTCAGCGCGTCGATCGCCTCTGCGGCGGCGGTGTCTTCCTCGACGACCGGCTCGGGGGCGTTGCGCAACTCCTCGATCTGAGCCTGCAGCGCGGTGATCTGTGCCAAAAGCTCAGCATTGGGCTCGACCGGATCGGGTGCGACGAACACAACCTCGGGCTCGGGCGGGGGCAAGGTCTCGATGGCGCCAAAGCCGTCCCCCTCGTTTTGGAAGACGTCCGGGGTGGCCGTCGGCAAGGCTACCTCTTCGTCGGGCTGTGAGAGGAGATAAAGCAGGGCACCACCCGCGCCGATCACGAGGACGACGACCAAAGCGAGCAGCGGTGAGCGCCGTGGGGCAGGGGGCAAACCAGCGCCCTTGCCTTGTTCTAGAGCCGCGAGGCGTTTCTCGAGGTCTGCGTTTCCAGTATCGCTCATGAGCCTACCCCTGCAGGCGGTGTGGCCTCGATGCAGCACACCTCGTCCCCGATCCGCAGGACCCACTGCCTGTTCACGCCTGAAACCCGGATCACACCATCCTCGGTGGCTTGCGCATTGACCGTCCGTTCCCGGCCATTGGCGAAGCGGAAGATTGCCGGCACCGGCGCATTCCGCGGGAATTCGAAATTCGTGAAGGTTCCGTCATCCCAGACGCGGGTTGGCGTGAACTCGGTGCGCGCGCTGGCACCGTAATTGTAGTTCGGCGCTTGGGCCGCGATGGCACGTGTGGGCCGCGTATTGTCTTCGGGGTAGCGGAACTGGACCACGTAAAAGGTCGGACTGCGGGTCTCCTGGACGTTGAAGTAATAACTGCGCCTGTTCGTGTAGACGGTCACATTGGTATGCACCCCGCGCGCCACAGGCTTGATCGCGAAGGCCTGACCGCCGGGTACGCCGTCGATCTCGAAGCCTTCCGTGTCGCCCGCAATGATCGAGCGGATGCTCTCGCCTTCCCCGAACTCGACCGTGGTCACATGGGTGAGCGACACGCTGAGGCGGTAGACCTGACCTTCTTGATATGTTGCCAGCCGCACCCGTTTGTCATTGGGCCCGCCACGCGGGATGGCTTCGGCGAAAGCAAGGCCGGGCAACAGGGCAATCAGCAATATGAAAAGTCGAACAGGGAACAAATTCAGTTCTCCAATCTGTCGGAGCGGATGGAATATTCGAGGACGGTGAAGCCGAAGGGGTTGGTCCAGACCTCATCGATGGAGCGGCGGGTCTCGGGGCGGAACTCGAAGAGAAGCGTGGCGGTGAAAAGCCCGGTTTGGACGCCGTTGATAGATGTCAGGCGCTTGCGCAGGCGGACCGTCGCGCGGTTGGTTCCGATCCGGTTGATGCTGAGGATCTCGACGTCGAGACGTGCATTGGGGCCATAGACCGTCGGCGGATAATTCTCGTTGGCGCTGTTCCAGATCTGGCGCAGCCCGCTCTCGGCGGCCCCGTCCGAGCGGCGCAGGACGCTGCGGATGCGCAGATCGTTGTCGAGCTGGTTGTAGACCTCGCGGTCGGTCACATAGCGGAAGACCTCCGCCT
>ERZ1740072.354-NODE-354-length-18963-cov-17.663634_pt1 | contig 18963 bp, 19 predicted proteins | sample MGYA00581733_ERZ1740072 | MGnify/ENA primary metagenome ERZ1740072 (study PRJEB43018, sample SAMN04849741) | marine metagenome | isolation source: floating plastic debris | place: Pacific Ocean | collected 2008-08-30 | study: EMG produced TPA metagenomics...
AGCCTGTTTAATTCTTATGCTTAACTCACAAGCTGTACAACCTATCGGCAAATCAGACTCACCCTTGGCCTATGCTAGAACGGTAAGGCAGCTGTCCAGTTATCGGGATACTACCGCAGAACCATGAAAATCAAAGCGTTTGTAGGTATAGCAGGAGTAGGCGCATTGGCAGCCGTGCTGATAGCAACTAATCCTAGTCAAGATCGTTACAATACGTTTGCCGCAGAAACCCTACAGAACGAAGTCCGTTCATCGTTTTGCCAAGCAAAAGAGCTCGATAGCTGGCTGGGAGACTTGGGTAAAGCCCTAGGGGATATCTGTGAAACGGCCATTGAACAGGGAAGTTTGGTGGGCGAAGAGGATCTGAAGAACTTTATTGAAGATAATACCCAGCGACAAAACTTTGGGGTGTTTAGCCTCTACACCACTCAAATTCCAGCAGTACGGGTCAGAATTCTGGGCGTTTTTAATCGCTTTATTCCCATTCAACAAACGGTGGGATAAGGCCCGTGGAAAAGTCTCCTATTTATCTTGACTGTCACTCAACAACACCTGTTGATCAGCGTGTTGTTGATGCCATGTTACCGTTTTTTACGGAGCATTTTGGTAACCCTAGCAGCCTGCATAGCTATGGCTGGAGTGCTGAAGCTGCGGTTAAAAAAAGTCGTGAAACCATTGCCCAGTCTATAAATTCTCAGCCCGAAGAGATTGTTTTTACGAGCGGTGCAACTGAGGCTAACAACTTGGCACTCAAAGGTGTAGCCGAGGCCTATTTTAATTATGGCAAACACATCATTACGGTGCAAACAGAACACAGCGCTGTATTAGATCCCTGTCGTTATCTAGAGTCATTGGGGTTTGAGGTTACCTATTTGCCTGTTAATGGTGATGGGCTGGTGGAGTTGTCGATACTTGAAAAAGCTATCCGACCTGAGACTATTCTGGTTTCAGTCATGGCGGCTAATAATGAAATTGGAGTGTTGCAGCCATTAAAAGAGATTGGTGCCCTGTGTCAAGACAACGACATTCTGTTTCATACCGATGCGGCCCAGGCCATTGGTAAGGTGCCTTTGGATGTCCAGGCCATGAATATTCATTTGATGTCGATGACGGCCCATAAAGTCTATGGCCCTAAGGGTATTGGTGCCTTGTATGTGCGACGGCGACAGCCGCGGGTAAACCTGGCGGCTCAGCTCCATGGCGGGGGGCATGAGCGGGGAATGCGTTCTGGCACCCTATATCCGCCGCAAATTGTCGGATTTGCTAAGGCCGTTGAGCTAGCGATGGCAGAGATGGTGTCGGAACGGGAGCGTTTGGTAGGGCTGCGATCGCAACTCTACCACCACCTGAGCCAGCTGCCTGACATTCACCTCAATGGTCACCCCAGTCAACGTCTACCGGGAAACCTCAACGTTAGCTTTGGCGGTGTGGATGGTCAAAGCCTGCTGCTAGGGCTGCGGCCTACGGTGGCCCTCTCTTCCGGTTCGGCCTGTAGTTCTGCGAGTACGGCCCCATCCCACGTGCTTAAGGCCCTTGGCCGCAGTGACCGTCTGGCCTATGCGTCCCTACGGTTTGGCTTGGGTCGATTTACCACCGCCCCAGACATTCAGCAGGTGGGCAAAGCGGTTGTCGAAACCGTTGAGGCGCTGCGGTCGCTGTCGTAAATCTTGCCTACTTACCCATCTGTCGTTTGAGATCCTCTAGTTCAGCTTCGGTTTCCCAACGCTGGAAGCTTTCTTCTAGGGGGTCTAAAGGCTTTGATGGAAACGGACTGCGGTTCCATCCAGTGGTGCTGGAATCTTTGGGTGGGGGCTGGGCTGTTTGGGCCGCAGCGGCCGCCATTTTGGCTTTGAGTTCCTGACGTTTGGTGTGGATCTGTTGCTGTAGGGTTTTGGTTTGGGTGAGCCGTGCTTTTACACTTTTCATCTGTCCCCACAGATGATTTCCCTGGCGTAGTAGGGTGGCTTCGCGCTCCTGGGCTGGTTTGACCAAATCTAGACGGTTGGCGGCTTCAGCCTTGGCAATGCGTTCGTGCCAACGCTTAATGTCCTTGGCTGTTTCCAGCACGGCTGTTTCTAGCTCGGTTTCACGCTGCTTGAGGGTGGTTAAGGTTGCGATCGCATCCTCTTCTTGACCCCGCAGTTGTTCCTCCAGGGCCATCATTTCCAAATGGGGATGGGCTTTCAAAAACTCATCTAAGCGAGTCTCTAAAAAGCGGCTGAAATCATCAAATATGCTCATATGTTTGCCATGTCCACTCCATGGGGGTGTCCCCTTCAGCGAGACTGGTTTAGCGGACCGCGACCCTGTTATTTGCGATCACGATTAGAACTGTTGCCCAATGTAAATTGAGCGGACCTCACCATTACGGCGGACCACAACCTCTTCATTACTGATGGAGACAATACTCCAACCGCTGCCGCCAATGGTTTCACCAATGTAAACCCGCTGGGATGAGCCGTCCACTTCAAACAGGGCCGCTGAACGATCCCCTAGCTCTAAAACACCCACTAACTCATAGCTGCTGGCCACCGCGATGCTAGGTGCAGGGGCTGCTGCCTGACCTGGCGAAGAACCATTGAGGGCTGGCAACGAAGGCACCGATGCTGTAGTTGACGGAGTACCTGGGGTGCGAGCTGTAGTACTTGGCTGTAGTAAGGGGACAAACACCCGTTCAATCACCCCTGGTTTGCCGGTTGTCACCTGATTGCCCGCTGGCGTTGCAGGGGCTGCTGCCACTACACCCGTTCTCTGACTCTCCGCTTGGGCGCTGCGTTCACCCCCAATTACCCGTAGAGAGCGGGTGAGATATTCACCAAACGCTGTTTCTTGAGAAACGGTTGGGGTGGTGGGAACTACTGGAGGGGTGACCGATTGCAAGGTGGGCTGCTGCCGCATCCACCAAACACCCACGCCAGCCATGGCGGATAGGCAGGCTGCTCCCAAAATCCAATTGCGCCAGGGTCGTTTTTTAGATGGCTGAGCAGGCGTACTAGCCTGACCATCATTAGATTTAGTTGAACTAGGGTCGGTCTCTGTGATGGAGGCTGCTGAGTGGGGCTTTACCGTTGGTTCGCCGGTAAAGGGCACAATCATAGCCGGGACCGTAACTGCTTCAGCACTGTACAGAGGCAGCGAGCTTTCTGAGGACATCGAAGGCTCTGCATAGATGGCAGCCTCGTCGCCTGCCAAAATACGATCAACGTCATCAAAGATGTCATCCATCAAATCTTCAGCATAAGCTTCGACCATAGTGTCAGCTTCTGGGGAAGTGCCTGCCGCCGCCGTGGCATTGGACTGTCTAGATTGGCTCATAACTTTGCATGTTCGATTTGACAGTAGTGACTATAGGACAGCAAACCAGTAGACGTTTCATCCATAGTCAAGCTGCCTAGAAAGTTAGCAGAGTATACAGCAAACTGAAAATAAAAATTTGAATCTTATCGAAGAAAATTTGATGTATTTATATCCCCCTAAAAAGCTCAAACTCTATCAGAGCATAGCATTTGAGGATTATATAGGGGCTAAAAAGAGCCTCTAAAAAAGAATGGAAATTACGATAGCGCCTAGGCCACATTGGTGAAGACCCGTCATAGTCCCCTGCTATACACCGACTTTAGACGCTAAAGCTGTAACGTCCAGGGGGCAATATGGGGAAAAACCCAGCGGCCTATGCCAAGGTGTGGGAAATATCAAGATGACCAAAGGTAAGGCTCAGGGCTAGATTCAAGGTCTCTAGCATTTTTACTAACCATCCCACCGAGTCCTGCTTGGCTAACTCATAGTGACTAAATAGGGTGGATAGTCGGCGTTCTAAATAGGGTTTAACCTTACGACACAAAAGCAGGATTCTTAACAATAGCCCTGTGGTCAGGGTGGCCCCTAAATTATTGATCAGGTCGATAAAGACAAAGTGGGAGTGGGCACCGGCGGGGTCAACCACCAGGAAATTAAACAAATTAGAGCAGGTACGCACCATCAGGAAGTCGTTAAGCCGCTGCGTATCATTTTCGGGGTAAATGTCCCGTAAATGCTGGTAAAGCGCATCGTTAAAATGCTGACGACCATAGGCTGGATCAACACCTGACAAAATATATTCGTAGAGATCGTCCTTAAATGACTTAAAGGATACGGACTCACAACATTGACTGCGGAAGCGTAGAGCCAAATCGTTATAGGTGCGCCCATGGGCATCTTTGCCAGAAAACTGCTGGAGGGAATCAACCAGCTCACGATCGCTTAATAAGGTGGGGTTTGACGACGGGCGTAACCATTGCCCCTGCTTGTCTAGTAACCCTTCTCGCTTTAGCCGAGAGCGTCTCACTCGGTAGTTGACATACTGAGACAGATCCAGCTCTACCTTTTTTTGGGCCTGATGTTGCATCCGGCGAACATGGGTTTTCTGCTCTTTGGGGCTTTCTTCGCTGAGTAAGCAGTGCTGGTAAAGATAGGGATAGCGACCGATTAGGGTTCCCAACGGCTGGCGAGAGCGCAATCTGGGCTCACTTTCCCGAGCCATTACCTGAACTAAGCGCTTGAGCATCAGGTACTGCTCGGTTTTGCCAAATTGAGCAACTATTTCCCGCAGACGTCGCACAGAGCGGGCTCGTGATACCTCGCGTACAGCCTGACTAGGGGCATACTCAAACAGGTTGACCAGTTCAATAATGGCTGGCTGATACTCCCGATTCTTCTGCCATCGGTTAATCAGAATGTGGCAGCAGCGATTGAGAATGTGGTGAAAATAGAGATCAGCGTGACGGTCCATCAGAATCGTGTCCAGGCTGCTTACAACCTCGCGATCCTCATAACCAGTCCCATCAATGAATAGATTGTTAAATCGCTGAACAAGTACCTCAGGCCGTTCTGAATTGACACAGCCGAGCCAATGGTCATAGAGCACTTGTTCTTGCGGACTAACTAATCGCGAACCGTAGTCAGATTGCGAGTAGCTGGATTGAACGTTCACCAGAGAAACCTCAGCAAATACACCTTACGCAAATGCAAATCGAATACAGGGAAAAAACTGCGGTGACCACAACCGAGCCTATCTATTTAAGTCTAACTGCTTATGATTACCGAAAACACGATAAAACCTTGCAAGAGACCTTGAAATCACCGAAGGGTAAGCAATTTAGGCATGTAATTAAGCAAATTGGCTTAGATTGTCACAGGTTCAATTAAAGCTGCGAAATTTGACAGAGGGAAACTCTATTGACGTTATGTAATGCGCTGCCAAAAAATGCATTGATTGGACGTTAACACCCCCATCGGTCTTGAAACAGTGATGTAATACACCGTAGACCTATGCTCCATATAGTTTAGCTTACGGGGATTTTCGGATAGTATGCGATTACAGTAAGCTCTGCTAAAGCTTCTGTAAATTCACGGTCTTTTCTTCATCAAGCTTATATAGAGTCCATGGGCCAAAGCTGATGAATTTGCCTTGGCCATATTGCTTAAGCGTCTGCTATGTCTAGTCTTGCCCCTGCTTCTCAGATTCTAGATGCTCTTAATAGCGATGGGATGGAGCACACCCTATTGCCCACCCATCTAGAACAGAGGGTGAAACGCATCAGTACAGATACCCGCACTATTCGGCCTGGGGATATTTTTTTGGCCCTAGAGGGTGAGCGTTTTGATGGTCATAAATTTGTAGAGCAGGCGATCGCAGCCGGTGCGATCGCAGCCATTACTCGCAAAGGGATCATCAAGGGGGATAGCCCTCGCATTGAGGTGGCCGATACCCTGGCCGCCTATCAAACCCTGGGCCGGTGGTGGCGTCAGCAGTTGGGGTTACCGGTGGTGGCGATTACGGGTTCCGTGGGTAAGACCACCACCAAAGAACTGATCTCGGCCGCTTTGGGGCTTCACGGCACCGTCCATAAGACCCGCGCCAACTTTAATAATGAGATCGGGGTGCCTAAGACACTGTTAGAGGTCACCCCTGACCACGACTACGCCGTGGTGGAAATGGGGATGCGGGGGCCGGGGGAAATTGCCCTACTAACGCAGATTGCTCAACCCAATGTGGCGGTGATTACTAATGTGGGGACAGCCCATATTGGCCGATTGGGCTCGGAGCAGGCTATTGCCAATGCCAAGTGTGAGCTGCTGGCAACTATGCCCCGTGACAGTGTGGCCGTGCTCAATTATGACAATCCTCGGCTGATTGAGACCGCTGCTCGAGTTTGGTCTGGTCAGACCCTGACCTACGGTCTGACGGGTGGGGATATCCACGGTCAGATTCGGGGACAGACGGTTGAGGTGGATGGCATATCTCTGCCCCTACCCCTGGCAGGTCAGCATAATGCGTTGAATTATTTAAGTGCGATCGCAACCCTCCAGGCCTTGAACCTGAACTGGCATGGTTTGGCCAACGGCCTCACCGTTGAACTACCCGCGGGGCGAGCCCAGCGCTACGAGCTAAGCAATGACATTTTGCTGTTAGACGAGACCTACAATGCGGGGGCTGAATCCATGGTGGCGGCCCTACGCTTACTGAAAGAACAGCCAGGTCAGCGCCATATTGCTGTGCTGGGGACGATGAAAGAACTGGGGCATAAGTCTGTAGAGCTGCACCGTGCCATTGGTGAAGCTGTGCAAACCTTAGGCCTCGATCAGCTATATATCTTGGCGGACCCTGCTGAGGCCGAGGCGATGTCCCTAGGGGCTGGGGCCGTACCTAATCTATTGTTTGCTAGCCATGGCGAGCTAACTGAGCATTTGCAGGGGTCTATGCAGCCGGGCGATCGCCTGCTGTTCAAGGCATCGCGTTCGGTGGAGATGGATAAGGTTGTCCAAGCGTTGCTGCCCTCACCGGTCAGCTCTTGACGTCTTGGCGATGCCAAATGTAATGAGCCGTGACATTATTCGGCTTAGATCATTAAAGATATTGAGCGTTCCAGAATCTGCTCTACAATAAAAAATCTGACGCATTTTATACAGTCTGAATTGTGGCTCTGACCCTTACCCAAGAGCATATTGACCGCATCCAAGCCCATGCGGAGCAAGCCTATCCCCACGAAGGCTGCGGTTTGCTTGTGGGCAGGTTTGACGCGGAAACCAATGAGAAAATATTGGTAAATTTGGTGCTTTTAGACAACGCCTGGGACACGGCTGGTCATGCTGACTTGGCCGGTCATGGAGGCCCAGCCGGTATGACAAGTCAGCGCCGCTATTGGATTGCTCCCCAGGATCTATTTGAAACCCAACGTCAGGCGCGGGCAGATGGCTTAGTTATCATTGGGGTATATCATTCCCATCCCAATGCTGAGGCGGTTCCCTCTAGTTGCGATCGCGACCTAGCCTGGCCTACCTATGCCTATATCATTGTGTCTGTCCGCCACGGTTTGGCTGCCGATCTCCAAAACTGGCAGCTAGATGGCAACCATCACTTTCAACCCGAACCCATGAAAATTGCCCCAGCCTCTGCGGCAAAAGATCGAATGCCGCTCTTGTCGTCCTGAAACTAACAAACGCCGCTCCGCAGCGTCTGACTAGACTTTCCCCATTCTTTTTTAGTTCTTAAAGAACCATGCTGAATCCAAATTTGGATGACATTCAACTCACCAAAGAAGACTACGAGCGCTACTCGCGGCACCTAATTCTGCCTGAGGTTGGCGTTGATGGTCAGAAACGTTTAAAAGCGGCCAGTGTTCTGTGCATCGGCACAGGCGGTCTTGGCTCTCCTCTAATTCTCTACCTAGCGGCGGCCGGTGTTGGCCGCATCGGCCTGGTCGATTTTGACGTAGTCGATTACTCCAACCTGCAGCGTCAGATCATCCACGGCACTTCCTGGGTCGACAAACCCAAAATTGAGTCGGCCAAAAACCGTATTCTCGAAATCAATCCCCACTGCCAGGTGGATCTGTTCAACACTCGCCTGAGTTCCGACAATGCCCTGGAGATTTTTGAGCCCTATGACATTGTTGTCGATGGCACCGATAACTTTCCAACGCGCTATTTGGTGAATGATGCCTGTGTACTGCTAAATAAACCCAACGTTTACGGGTCTATTTACCGCTTTGAAGGTCAGGCCACCGTCTTCAACTATGAAGATGGCCCCAACTACCGCGATCTATATCCCGAGCCCCCACCGCCGGGTTTGGTTCCCTCCTGTGCTGAGGGTGGCGTGTTGGGTATTTTGCCCGGCATCATCGGTGTGATCCAAGCCACCGAAACCATCAAGATTATTTTGGGTGAAGGGAATACCCTCAGTGGTCGACTACTGCTCTACAACTCTTTGGATATGTCCTTTAGAGAGCTAAAGCTTCGACCTAATCCAGTTCGACCTGTGATTGAGGAACTGATCGATTATGAACAGTTCTGTGGCATTCCTGATGCCGCCGCCGCCGAGGCCGCGCAAAAAGCAGCCAGTGCTGAAATGAGCGTTACCGAGCTGAAAGGTCTGCTCGACAGCGGTGTCGATAATTATTTGCTGTTAGACGTCCGCAACCCTAACGAGTACGAGATTGCCAAGATCCCAGGCTCAGTCCTGATCCCGCTTTCTGACATTGAGAACGGTGCTGGGGTTGAGAAAGTACGTGAGCTAGTCAACGGACATAAGCTGATTGCCCACTGCAAAATGGGCGGACGCTCTGCCAAAGCACTCTCTATTCTCAAGGATGCTGGTATTGAGGGCACTAACGTCACGGGCGGTATCCTCGCTTGGAGTCGTGAAGTTGATCCGTCTGTTCCCCAATACTAATTTGTGAGCACACGTATTTGTGAGCATACGTACAAAATCCCTCTTCTCCGGGCGGGGGATTTTGAGGCGTTTACCCTTTTCTACAGACGTTCCACGCAACGTCTTTTCTAACCATGTCTCTTAAAGACCGCATTAGTGACGAAATCAAAGCTGCCATGAAAGCCCGCGACAAAGTTCGTCTGGAAACCGTGCGTAGCATCAAGAAAGTTATCCTCGAAAAAGAATCTGAGCTGCGTCCCAAGGGACAAGACGCCCTCACCCCCGAGCAAGAAATTGAAGTGGTTACCCAGCTCGCTAAACAACGCAGAGACTCCATTGAACAATACCAACGCGCAGATCGTGGAGACCTAGCTGACAAAGAAGCTCAAGAACTGGCTATTTTGCAAGAGTACCTACCTGAGCAAATGTCTGATGCTGATATTGAAGCTGTCGTTGATGAGCTAATTGCCAAAACCGGAGCAACAGGACCTCGTGATATGGGTAAGGTAATGGGACCTGCCATGAAGCAAATGAAAGGTAAAGCTGACGGCGCAAAAGTTCAGGCGTTTGTTAAAGCAAAGTTAGCGGGTAGCTAATCATTTAAGAGAACCCATCAAAAAGGGGAATCCCATAAACTGGGACTCCCCTTTTTAATAGCCTTCTAACAGATTATTGTTACAGACCCAGACTAACGTCGAGGTTGGTAATATACCTTTTGACCTTCGTTAGGGACAAAGATACACTCCCGTGCAGAACGCCAGAAGCTAGTCCAGACAGAGTCTTTACCTTCTCGATAATAGTCTCCCAAGATTGGTTTAATGGCTTCAGTCGCATCTTTGAGATGGTAATGGGGCATGTTCAAAAAGATGTGATGGGCAACATGGGTCCCAATGTTGTGGTGGATGTTGTTAATGAAACCATAGTCGCGGTCAATGGTAGACAGCGCACCCTTGAGGAAATACCAGCTATCGTTGCGATACCAGGGAATATCTGGCTCTGTGTGGTGTAAGAATGTGACCAAGTCTAGCCACATCACAAATACCAGGTAGGGCATGACGTAGAAGTTAATCAAAAAGCCCAGGCCAAACTGAAACCCAACCCAACCAAGAAACGCTACGAAGAGAGTCCAGCAGGTCGTGCTGGTGATAATATCCCACTTCTCAGAAGCGCGGAACAGATCGCTACCCGGCATAAAGTGAGAGCCCTTACGCCCCGGAGACCGCTTAAACAGATAAAACGGATAGGCCAACAAAAACAGATTAAAGCGGATGGCTTTACCAATGGCATCCATTTCGTTGTAAGTGTCTTCAGAAATGGGATACCAGCTTTCATCAGTATCAAGATTACCGGTATTGGCGTGGTGGGTGCGATGGCTGATACGCCAGCCATGGAACGGTACCAGAATTGGTGTGTGGCTGAGGTGACCAATGAGATTGTTTAGCCACATGTGCTTTGAAAAAGACCTGTGCCCACAGTCGTGTCCGACAACAAATAAGGCCCAAAACATGGTGCCTTGCATGAGCCAAAATAGTGGGAAGAACAGCCAAGAATCGAGGCTATAGGCTACGGCATAAAGGCCAGCAATAATACCTATATCAAGAAAAAAGTAAGCTAAGGAGCGACCAGTGGAGGGTTCAAAACAATAATCTGGAATCGCATCCTTAAGGTCTTTAAGCGTAAATGGAATCTCGCGCGTAGAGGGGTCTGAAGACCCGGTTGGGCGGGTAGTTAATTGCACTTATTACCTACGTTTGACGTCTAAAACCGACTTCTACAGCTCAAACACATGATGGACTGATAAAGATCCCGGGTCTGCAGCCTTAAAAGTGATTTACAAAGCTTTACAATACTATAGAATGAGCCCTGAACGTTAGGCTAGGCAATCAATTCAGGGAATATTCGTACAAAATGCCTACCTTTATGGGCTTTTTATACTGTGGGCCTACGGGGATGATGATGGTTGGCTTTTATCCACCCTTTGGTGGGAATATCTGTCTGTAGAGACTGATACTCTTTGCGTAATCATTACTTGTGATAACTACCGCCCTGCAAAATGGTTTTACCGCGATATAGCTGCTCTAACAGCAGTAGGCGCGCCACTTCATGGGGAAAGGTCATGGCCGATAGGCTGAGTATCTGGTGAGCCGTTTGTTTGAGGTGTGGGCTGACTCCGGTGGGGCCACCGATGAAGAACACTAGGGTGCCCGAAGCTTCTTGGCCTAGCCAATGGCCAAACGTAACTGAATCAAACTGCTTGCCGTCTTCCGAGAGCACTACCAATTTGTCGTGGGTTTTGAGTGACTCTAGGACTTTACGGGCTTCGGTGTCTGGATTGCTGTCTTTTATTTCGAGGAGTTCAATCTCAGGTAAGCGCTGGGCATAGAGGCTAATGCCGTCTTTGAGCCAGCCTTTTTTCACTTTACCCACTGCAATGATTTTTACCTTGGGAAAGCTCTGGCCCATTTGTCGTTAGCGCTTATTTGAAGATCGCACTTTAAACTTACTCTACTGGTGTAGAGGTAAACTCCGGTAACGCTTCTGCGTCAGCAGAAAACGCGGCTAATTTTGGAAACTCCTCAGGCGTAATCACATCAGCTGTGTAGAGTTGGGTAAATCGCCAGGCTACGGCAATCGTGATATCTGGCTGCATGGGCGGATTACAGGTGAGGACGTCGGCTGTTTGCTCTAGTTGGGCATAGGCAGCATGGAGCTGCTTGGCCACTCGCTCTAGCCAAGGTTGATGTTGCTTTTCGGTGGGTCGCAGGGTGCGCTCATAAATGATTTGCACCGTCTTATCACAGGCCATCAGGGCTAGGCCAATTGACTGCAGCGCTTGAGCTGTCTCAGGCATCAGGCTGGTGGCTGAAATGCCTTCGATGTACTGCAATATGAGGGTGGAATCCACCAAGACAATGCCGTCGTCAGTGACCAGCGTGGGTGCTTTGACGATGGGATTAATGCGACTAAACGCTTCGAAATCGCGAAAGACCGAGAGAGACCTATGCTCAAACGGAATGTTTAATCGCTTTAGGGAAATAGCGACTCGTCTCACATAGGGAGAGTCGAGCATACCAATCAGCTGCATAGGCTACCAGGGGTCAGCAAACACTTCTGAGGGTAAAAGAGCCCCAGGACTACAGGGAATAACTGATATGTTTCTTTAGACGCTGAGCCCTAGTGCTGTCTACGCCTGGTCCGTGATATTGTCAACGGCCCATCTAGCGGCTGCTAGACTGATGCGGGCTTGTTCCATGGGCGATAGGTCTGCCCATTCAATGTCGCGTACTGAGTTGATGGTGGCATCTAGAATTTCTTCTTGACCTCGCATGGCGTGGGCCAGAGGACGTGCCATCACCTGTAGATCGGCCTCATCCCACCCTGTGAGCGTATCGCGTACGCAGGCAATCAGCTGCTCTGCGAGGGGGCGTCCCGTGATGACAACCTGGGTGGCTTTGGCTGTAATTTGCTCAATCACATCCTGGGACAGGCGGCGGGCAAAGCGCTGTGCTAAGGCTTCTTGAATAGAAGGACTACCCCAAAGCGTATCGAGCTGGGCTGAAAGTGCCTGCCAACCAGAGCGAGCTTCTTCGTCTGAAAGGGCTAGTTCATCGCCAGCGGCGGTAGCCTGATGAAAGTAGTCGGTAGCTTCGGCGGGGGCCCATGGGTAGGGCTGCTGAGGCGACAAAATTGCCTGCAGCATTTCCTGCTGAGCACTGTTCTCTGTGGATAAAGGCTGCTTGGATGAAGAATCGTTGTGGTTGACCATGGTAGTTTTACCCTCCCATAAGTTCATTGAGCTGTGACAGGAAGAGGATACAGGCTTGATTCCAAGTGTTCCGCATCTAATCGTTGAACTTAGAGCAAACTTACGCTAAAAGACGTAGGTTCGTATACCTAAACAGTGAAAAATTTTTCGATGCAGTTCTTTTAGGGGGCATTTGCGGGGTATTTACGGCTGCACCGTGGGTTCAATGATAAATTCTAGCAAGCAGCCATCGGAACTCCCAAAGCGTAGCTGCATGCCTGATGATAAGGGCACTTCTTGCCGATGAATTTGCTGCCATCCTTGGGTGCTGAGATAGTAGGTGCCATAGCGCGAGAAGTCACGCAAAAAATAGGTGGGTTCTGAGGTTTCAGCGGCGGCAGCGCGGCGGTAAAAAATTTCGGCATGTTTGCTTGATACCCAAGGTTCCCCAATGACTAGATCGTTGTCGGGCAGTCGTCCTACCCGCATCAGACCCCGATAGATGGGCCATACTTTGCCTTCACCGCCGATTTCTCGCAGGCTAATGGTGTGGGCTGCGGCCCGTCCGCCGATGCCGGAGTCGCCGGGTAGCCGGGTGATATCGGTGGGCATAGGGGTGAGGAGCTCACCGTCAAAATCGGGGTGCATGTAGAGCACCGGCAGCGTCCAGGCTGGCTGGTTAAATTTGTAAAGGGTAAGCAGGTGCTGTCGTGCGATCGCAACCGCCTCATCCACGGGTTTCCGGTTGGCCAGTACCTGGGCAAACACCTGAATAAAACTCAGGGCCTCCTCATCGGCAATGGAATCCCGCATGGCTAAAACGGCGGGCACTCCATGGTGTAGCAGGACTTCGGCCAAACTGCTGCGGGGGATAGCCTGCTGACCGCTGCGTTCTGGCTGGGCACCCCAGCAAGTATTAAACACCGCCAGTTTGACGCGACAGCGGGTGAGCACCTGGGCCAGTTCGGTCCCATTGAGGGTAGCCTCGGGCTGTAAAAACAGCAGACCGCCATCGGGGGCAGGAATGCCGTGCCCTGCATAGAAAAAGACGTTGTAGCGAGAGCGTTCTAAATGCTGTACTAGTTCCGCTGGGGTGGGCTGTAGCAGCACATCCACCTGACGGACCACCGGACGACCCACCAGGGACTCACCGCGGCTTTCCAGAATATCTTTGAGAAGAGTGGCTTCTTTCTCGAGGCTGAGGGTGGCGGCGGCGCGGTCGTCTAAGGCTGCCCCATCGTCATGACCCACCACCAATAAAATTCTCAAACCATTGTCCAAGCCCCAGTCCGCCAAGGGATCGACGTCACTGGTGGTGCGGCTAAACAAAATTTGCTGGTTGAGTGCCACCGCCGGTCGCCCAGGCTGAGCCTGCATGATTTCCCACGGCACGCTAATCAATTCTGGATCGCGCACCTCTAGCCGGAGTCGCATGACCGTACTCTGGCCCTGGGCAATCCCACAGCTGTGGTCGAGGCTACTTTGCACCGGTCCATCAAATAACCACTGCCAAAGATTCAGCCCCAGGTGCTGCATCAACCGACTGCTGTAGCTGTTGGTCTGGGGCGTACTGGATGAATCGCCGCTATCCTCCAGCATCAGCTGGGGGACATAGGCTGACGGTATGTGGGGCACCTGGGGCAGTCCCCGCAGGGAAAACATCGACTGCCAGGTTTGCCACGCTTGGGATAGGGTATGGTTCCAAATCCGGTCGTGGTGGACGTGCCCGCCGGGATAGGGAGACTTGAGGACCCAGATGGCGTAGTGCTCCGGATCGGCCGCGGTGAGCCGATCCAGGGCAAGCCATAGACAAAGTGACTCTGAAGATGACATGGAGGCGGTCATAAACGTTCTGCCACAGTAAAAATAATCAAAATCAAGTATGAACTACCCACTAGTCAGATGGACAGTTGAGCACTGGAGCCGCGCGCACAATTTGTGCTAGCTGTGCTTCAAGTACCCAGCCTTCTGCCCCAGAGGTTAGTGACGTTGCTGCGGGTGGTGTGACAGTCAATGCTGAAGATCCAGATTGGCTCTCCTCGAGATCAACAGCACATATCTTGAGCTTTACCCAGCGGGACTGATCGCCGGCCGGATCTTGCCGAGTCAGGACTTGGACAATGGCCCCGTCTGGCAGCCGCCCTAGGGCATTATCATCGTCTCCGTTAGGCTGGGGTGTCGTCAACAGATCCACCGGCTGTAGCAGCTGCAGATAGCTTCTGGGGGTTAGGGAGACAGGACTTGCCGGTGCATCGTCGACGATGCCTACGCTCTCGGTGTCTTGATTGACCTTATCTTGAATGGTTTCAGGTAGGTCTGGGGCGCGATTAGATGAGGTGGCCACAGGACCTTCTCTGAAAAAAAACATAGTTAATGCCGTTGCTGCTCCCAGTATCCCCGTTAACCCTAAAAGCAGAAGCCAGGGGCTTGTACCTTTTTTACTTTTTTGAGGTGAGGGCCGATCAGGGGGGACCACGGTCACCTGATCGGATGCCGGTGGGTTGGGCCGGGGCGGCTCAGGTGCCACTGGCTGGGTCGGCAGCGGCAGTGGCACTGCCACGGGTTTTAGGGGGTAGATATGGCCGGTAACGATACCTACAGTGATGTTGTCATGGCCGTTGTAGGTATTGGCCAGTTTCACCAGGTTGTTGACGGCTGTGGTCGGGGAGTTCTGTCCGGTTAAGACGGGCAATACATGGGTGGGCCAAAACTGTTCGACGCGATCATAGTCGCTCAAGCCATCGGAGCAGAGGAGCAATGCAATGTCTTCGTCTAAAATCAACCGCTGGACTACGACATGTAGCGCCGTAGAACTGGCCATGCCCAACGCCTGAATTAGGGCCCCTGTACCTGGACGGTTGGCGACATCGGCATAGAAGCCATAGCCTAGGCGGACTTCGCGTGCTGCGACATCATCATCAAAGGTGATCTGACGGCAGCTATTGGTACTGATACGATAGGCGCGACTGTCCCCCACGTGACCAATGTAAATATGAACGCCGATGATCAGGGCCATGACTACGGTGGTACCCATGCGATCGCGGGCCTGACGCTGCCCCTGATCGTTGTGCTGAGAAATATTGTCGTTGGCTTCACAGATAGCCTGTTCCATGGCCAGGGTGATGGTTTCTGGATCATGGAGGTGCTCATCTGCGAGCCACTCTAGTAAGGGGGCTAGCTCCTGTTGGATGGTTGCGATCGCAAGCTGACTGGCCACATCGCCGCCATCGTGGCCCCCAATGCCATCACACACTATTAACAGTAATGGCGGCCTATGCTTTGAGTTAGCCTTAGGGCCGAGGATGTGGGTTTGTTTGCTACCGCTGCTGGGATAGCAGGCATCTTCATTGCGTTTTCGGCTAGGGCCTCGATCGGTCATCACCGATAGCTCGTACTCCACCCGATAACCGGCGGCCGCCGCGGCAATGGCCTGATCCAAACAACTGATTAAAACCTCTGGGGCCGTAATGTCGCCCTCAATCAGGTATTTGCACAGACCGTCTAAAAAGTCTCGAATAGAGGGTTGTGCTTGGGGAATTAAGGTTTGCCACGATGCCCCCAAATTTCTGAGGGTAAACGGCTGTGAATCGTGGGATAGCTCCAGCAACCGCACTAGGGAACCATGGACCCTTAAATAACTGCTAAGCAGTAAACTGCTGGCGACCTGCTGTTCTATAAAGTCGGGCCAAAGCCCAGCGATTTGCCAAAGCCAGTTGAGCTGCCTGAGGGGAGATGCCGTGGGCCAAGCTTCAGTCAGGGAAGGCAACAGGCTCGGTTTATCATCCCCTGGAGCGATGGCAATGGCGGCGGCATCTAACAGCAGCATGGCATCGTCGCCAGACCCTGGGCTGAGCAGGGTATAGGGCTGGGGCACATGGAGACTAAACGGGGCCAGCATTAGATAGGGCCAAACATTGGCCGGTACCGGGTCGGGCGATGCGGGCGGTGTGCCGGGGTCCGTATCCAGCACTATTCGCTGATGCTTCCAGATATAACGTTCGTCTAGCTGGTCTAGCGCCCCCTGGCCCACTGCCCACAAATAATGATGGGGCACTAAGGTCTGGCAGGAAGCGCATTGTTCGCTGCCCTCCGGATTACTGGCCTGACATTCGGGGTTTGGACACTTAATCACTCTCGGATACCACGCGGGGTAGGCCCATACTATAGTTGAGCACCCGGCTGCGAAGGTTGTAGCTAATCTGGCCTGATTGCAGTAACGTTCTGACAAAGTGCTCTAAGTCAGAGCCGATGCGACGCAGGTTGTAATCGGTTAGGGCTTCGCCAGCGGCAGCATCGACCAATCGGTCAAATTCTTTATAGACCTGCTGGAGAGCAGCATCGGACCAATTAAACTCATTGTCAGGATCAACATCTAGGGTGAGCTGGCTCTCGCTAGGCACAAGCTCGTTATTCTCAATCTCTCCCGCAAAGATGTGGATATGGCGTGTGGTGGACTTGAGCTGCATGGATTGGTTGGGTGTTTTTAAGACGCCTACATTGTAAACGTTTCCCCGCAAACGCTTCCTAGGGTACTTTGTAGCTTTGTTCTCAATTTATATAGTCTATCTATGTCTCGAATGTTCAAGGTTTATGGCCAACCCCGGCAACCCTGGCAACCCCGGCAACCCCAGCGATGACGGCCTATCTGAAACTATGGCTGATACGCCATGGGGAATCCCTAGGCAATATTGATGGCCGCTTAGAAGGGCAAATGTCTACGCCCCTGTCGGCAAAGGGGCAATGGCAGTCTAGTCAGCTGGCGGCCTACCTAAAACATCAGGGCCCACCCAGCCAGATTTATAGCAGCCCATTACAGCGAGCCGTCGAAACTGCCCGCTATTTAGAGACCGAGCAACCCCTGCAGCTAGTGGCGGATCTTCAGGAGCTACACCAGGGGATTTTTCAAGGGCTGACCTGGGCCGAGGCCAGCCATCGCCATCCTCAACTGTGTGCGTCGCTGACTAGCTCCTTAGACTATCAGCCTATCCCTGAGGCTGAGACCCTGGTGGCTGCCCATGGGCGGGCGGTCCACTGGTATCAGACCCTGTGGCAGCGCCATGCCCCTGGGGATACGGTGTGGATGGTGACCCATGGCGGCTTTATGCAGCAGCTGATTAGGGTGATTTTGGGATGCGATCGCACCTGGCAACTTCCCATTCGTCACACCGCCCTATTTGAGTTTTGGCTCCTCGGGCCAGTCCACAGCAAAGGCAGCCAGCACAATCCAGAATGCTGGAAAATTTTAAAGTTCAATGAAACGCCCCATTTAGATCAGCCAGATCCGCCGATGTGATCATGGGCTCAACGTGCGGGTTCAATACATCCAGCTTTTTAGATTTTTTCGCTATGGCTAACAAAAAAGTTGTGTCCGGAGCATGACTAGAAAGCTATGGATGTTACTAAAAAGGCGCTGATGCTACGTGCTCAATAGATTGCGAGGCATCGTCAAGAATACGGAACTTATGACCCAGATTGAAAGGTCATGACATTTTTGAGGTAACCTTAATTCCCAGACGCTGGACCATCCTATGTGACCAGATGTCAACCTTAATCGGGTAGCCTACCTTTTGGGATGATTGCAGCGATAGTCTCGTGGAGACTGTTTTCATGTCTACGACTACACTCACCGATGTTAATGATGTTTTTGGGCAGGCCCAGGAAGGCAGTGTTGCAGCCATTATTCAAATTCTCAACGAGCGGCTAGCGGATAACGGTATTCGTACCCGTGCCGTGTTTATTGATAATGTGCTTCAGCTATTATGCGAAGCCCCCACCAATGAACAGCTGGAAAAATCAGTGGTGGTGGAGAATATTCGAAAAATTCTAGAAACCATCTCACCTCGGCGCATTCGGCGAGTCAAGATCAACAGCCGTTTGGTTCAAGAACAGCAGCTGCTGTGGTTTGAAGAAATCAACCGCGATCCAGACAGTCATCTGCTGTGGGCAGAAATGATCACCCTGAAGCAGCCCCATCTGTTTAAGCGAGTCGCCCGCGATTTTAGACGCCCTAAGATGCGGGGCAGCATGCCTGAGGGCGCGTCTAAATCAGATCTCCGACAGCGCAAGTCATTTCTCAGTGGCATCATTGGTGGCCTATCCGTTGCGTTACTCGTTTTAGGCGTAAGTATTTGGGCCTACAAACAGCGTTTTGAGCCATCTATTTCCTCTGCCGTTGGTTCTACGCAGGACCAGGTAGCACCCGATCAGACAGCGTCAGACGAAGCGGCACCCGACCAGCTGCCCCTGCCCGAATCCTACGATTCATTTGCTCGGGCGGTGCGTATTGCCGAGCAGTCAGCTAAGGATGGTATCGTCGCTCAAACATCCGCTGATTGGTTATCGTTGGCGGCTCGTTGGCAGCAAGCCTCGGACCTCATGGCTGAGGTGCCCGCATCAGATGAGCGCTACGCCATTGCTCAGGATCGGATTAATGCCTACAAGTCCAATAGCGAAAGCCTTTTGAAAAAGGCTAGACAGGTCGATTAATTGACTAGATTAGTCTGCTGTTCGTTGATGATATTGTCGTCAG
>ERZ1740072.358-NODE-358-length-18859-cov-10.025207_pt1 | contig 18859 bp, 19 predicted proteins | sample MGYA00581733_ERZ1740072 | MGnify/ENA primary metagenome ERZ1740072 (study PRJEB43018, sample SAMN04849741) | marine metagenome | isolation source: floating plastic debris | place: Pacific Ocean | collected 2008-08-30 | study: EMG produced TPA metagenomics...
TGTCCATGTTCTGGGCGATTGGCTGGCTTCCGCCGGTCTCATTGGGCTCAGGTTCCGGCTGCGGCTCTGGCTCAGGTTCGGGCTGCGGCTCAGGTTCCGGCTCTGGCTCTGGCTCAGGCTGCGGCTCTGGCTGCGGCGCAGGCTCAGGTTCCGGCTGCGGCGCCGGCTCAGGTTCCGGCTCTGGCTCAGGTTCGGGCTGCGGCTCTGGCTGCGGGGCAGGCTCTGGTTCCGGCTGCGGCGCTGGCGCTGGTTCGGGTAGATTGTCATCTGGCAAAATGACAACAGTATCATCTGTGCTCTGAAGCTCAGAAGATGCTACGGCAACAGAACTGGAACCACCTGCAAAGCACATTAGGACGTCCTCATCTCAAAGCGGACGAAGTGTTCGCCCGACATCATGTATTGTTTCGTGTCGCGGAACTCGAAGCCCATGAAACGCAGCCACCGCCGAGCCACGTCGTTTTCGCGGTGCACGAAGTTCGAGAGGTATTCAAAACCTTCGGTGAGCTTACGCAGCTCTTTCGAGCCATGAGCCAGAAAGGCGCGGCGCACATCTGGGCGGTCGATGGCGTCTGTCGCCAAAAGCCATGGCGTGGCTTCGGTTTCGGAGTCGTTTTGCGGCATAACGGCCCAACACGCGACCATGTCGCCATTGAAAAAGCCCGCTCGGCCGCGAGCGCTTTTGCGGCCTGCATCCACAAGCACTTCGTCCAATGGGCCGTTGGGGACGTGCGCGCGCACTTCCAACAAATCCATAGGGCGCAGGCGCCCGGCCAGATGCCGCAGATCGTCATCCTCAAGCGGGCGGATTTCAACACTCATTTCAGGGCACCTGCTGTGAGCAGCATGCGTAAAATTGATGTGTAGTGCTGACGCGTATGGGGTTTGGCGGAGACAGGTGTGAGCAGCGGTGGCAAAGCAGCTACAGGACTTGCGTCGCCATCCGAACGAGACAGGCTCGCGCCTGCCCCTGAAAGGCCCAAAAATGCAAAGAGGAAGCACATCTTAGTGCTTCCTTGATATCGCATGAGAGCACGCGAGGACGTACGAGATGGTCATATACTGCTCCAAGTAACTGCAAGATCAAACCTGAGTATCGAATTCACTCGTAAACAGACTATTTGATAATTAAGAATTCGGGCCGAAGTGGGTCTCGGTTATGTTGTTTTGATGGCTACATTATGTCGATGGACGGCACAGACCAGAGTGCGGTGGCGGAGTGCGCAAGTTTCCGCGCAAATGGCCGAAACAGGCATGTTTTTGAGCAAACCGAAGAAGGGAGCCTGTTTTTTGCGCAAATCTTCGGCAGTAGGCACAGAGAAAACAGTGCGATGATGGGTGATCAAGGACGAGACGGATGGCCTGCCTTTTTTAGCGACGTCCGCGAGGTCCTGGGTCCAGAAACCGCTGTAGCGTGACGCAAAAACCTGCAGCGATTAACACAAAGAACTGCAGCAAACCAATTTCGCGGTCGTATCACCACGCAGCGCCTCCAACGCCACCTTGGCCTTAAACTGGTCTGTAAAATTCCGGCGCTTTGCCATTCTCGTATCCCTTCAAAGGTTTGGGACACACCTTAGCTGACTGTCCAGTTTTCTGGGACCACTTCAACACCACTGGAAAAGATTGCATGACGGTCGGGGCGCGTATCAAAACCCTGGAAGTATTGCCCCCGCCGCGTTCTCTCCACTCGAAGGGCTGATCGCATATCCAGCATTCGGGCGCAGGTTGCGATTGAAGTCCCAGAGAGTTGAGCCAAGCCCGCCGTCAAGCGGTTGTGGTGTTGTGGGTCGATACAGCTTAAAGTCAGACTGATCTATTGTGGTCAATCGGTCAGGTGTCATCTGGCCCTGGCCGCTCCGATCCAGAATAACTTCAAGGCTTCCCGATGGCCACGCCTCACCTGAGTTGTTCAGTATCTTAAAGTGGGTGCCCGTGCCATCACCCTGAACCACACCGGAGGCGTCACAGTCATGGATGATGGTCATCTTGCCGCCGTTTGCTTTGGTCGCTTGTACACCACCTGAGTTAGGGTAGTTATTTGGTGGCTCATAGAATCGACCACCACCGTTGGTGTTGATCGCGTTATTCTTTCCGCTGTCTGCATAGTCTGCGCCAGTGGTTGGGTTGCTGTACCAATCAACGGGGTAAAGAAACGCGGGCGTCTCGGCCTGATCCGCAACAGAAGATGCCAGTGTATAGTCGCCCCGCTCCCAGTAGAACTTGACCCAAGCGTCAAGGATGCGCATCCCGACAGGTAGGTTGATCGTGTCCATCTGAGCCTCTGTAAGCCCCTCTGGCGTATCTAGTCGTGGGGCAGACGTGACGTTGTGGCCCTCCACAATATCAAAATCAGCATCATCCCAATTCTGATTGCCTCTCCGGATCGCCCAGTCCCCATCTACTATTTCGGCTGTCGTCCGCAACATGATAAACGTGTTGTGGCGGTTCTCAAAACGATCACCATTTTTTGAAACATTGCCGTTTGTTTGCATTAAAAAATCAAACTGACCACTGCGATTATCGTTAGTTGTGAAGCGCGTTATATCGCGTCCCGGTATCTGCCCAACTCCACTTTTTACAAGTGACACATCTGGACTTTCAAGACACAGAATGATGCAGTTTCGGACAGAACCACGAGCCTGCACCCCAGACAAAGGCCCCTGTGCGCCGGATTGTGGGTCGTGTACCAGCAAACAGTTCTCGACCACCGTATGCCGCAGATCAATCGTCTGTGTAGGGTCATTGTTGGCCCGATTGCCATCACCAGTACCAAAGCTAAAATAACCAACAATCACACTATCACAGATGAACTGCCGCGCCCCTCGCCCGATTATCCACCCGTCAGGCTGCACCGAAAAAGCACCCTCGGACGCATTTCGCAGGCGCAATTGTGGCTGACTGCCTCTGAAACCAAAAAATCCGCCACTGCCAGACCAAGCACCACGGTTTTCAAGATAGCTTGCGCGCATATAGAGACAAAAAGCATTCGTTTCACGCACAAATATAGTGTGGCCTGTCCAGCCCCGCGACGTGCCCATGGTAGCGCTGCGCTGCTGTCCGCCGATGTCACGACCACCGTACGCAGTGTCGTATTGCTTAACCCCAAGTGCAAACAGGCTAGTGGGACCAAAGGCGGTATAATCTGCGTTGTCGTAAAACTCTGTATCGTTCAGAAACAGTGCGTTGTCGCGGCCCCCTATCTGTTTGCTGTCTAAACAATTGATTACAAACCACCCGCAGCCTGTGATGTCGCTGTTGTGCATAACAGTGCGACAAAAGGGGTCTCCTTCACGTGTATTTCTGTCAAAGATGACCGCAGAAAAACTCATCTTGAAGAACGACCGATTGAGTGTCGTGCCCCCACCAAGCCAACCATCGGGATTTGTGGGGCGTCCCTGACTCACGTCATAGCCAAAGTCAAATGTGCCGTTACAGATGCGCCATGCCCAGCCGTTTGAATCAGTGAAAAAAAGCTGCTCGTCGTTAGAGGCGACAGAGGCGTCCTGATTGCGTTCAGAATAACTGAACCGCGCAGACCCACCGTAGGTATCGACAAGGCAGACACCGTTTGCATTTCCGCTGTTGAAGCCTCTGGCACGCTCGTTGAACGTGACACCAGCCTGCACGCAGATGCGAACACCAGCCGTCACACTGCCCTTGATCGCCTCAAACCGAGCAGATGCAGCGTCCATTGTCGTGCAGCGATTAGCTACATCATGTGTGGGCGCATCGGTCCAGTCAGATGTCGGACTGACAACGATGGTGCTGGCGGCGTCAAATGCGTCGTCGGGGCTTGTCACTACCAGGTCTTCAAGGGCCAACGTACCCCAATTTCCTTCGTCGTCGTACACATAAATAGAGCGACCCGTGTAAGTATTCGCTGTGTCATAGACGTGGCCGCAATTCTGACCGTACTGGTAAGCCTTGTCGCGGTGCGCAGCATTGCCGATCCATTCATTGCGATAGTTACCCGTGTCACCCGTGTGGACGACATATTGAACGCGCTGGAAGCTGGGATCGTGAGCCTCTAATGCCAGCCGATAAACACCTTCTTCAGTTGTTTTTGGGTCGTTGTTTATGCTCGGCGAAGGCATCAAGTCGGTAAAGTGGACGGGCAGACTTGGTGCCGGAAGTGCCCAATCCGGTGTTGTGTAGCTGGTGCCGGTGACGCGAATGCGCCATTCCACTGGAAAGGGCGCGAATTGATCACCGGTCGGTACGACCTCATCGACCGTAACTGTGAGTGATGCGGGAGATACGCCGGACCACGGATCACCCAAGTTTACGGTCTGCTTCCAAGCAGAGATGGTGTTGGGGCCTCGGGTGACGCCGCCTTGCGTTGCTGTCAGCGTCACCGTCTGCCCGTCAAGCGCCGATGAAAGAAATTTTGCTTTGCTCATGCTGCCCTCGTCATGTGCTGGAAATTTCGCCGTAGTAAATTCTCAGATTGCTGGCCGCATCGTAAGGCACGACGCTTTGCGTATCGAGCGAGTGCACACCTCCTACATCGCCCACCGGGCTATTGCCCAAAGCTGTCGATATATAAGACCCACTGTCGCCGCCCGCCCACTCGTTGCCCGAGAAAGACCCCGAAGGCGTGCCGATTTCAACGCTGTTCCACCAGCAGCGGACTGTTCCGGCGAGGACATCAAATTCCCAAGCAAGCGTTCCATCACCGCTCGGCTGTCCAGAAGACATTTCGATGTATGCGCAACCAGCAGGCCATGCGCCTGCCGGATCTTCACCGTTGCCGCAGCGAACGATAAAGGTGCCGTCCGGGTTGAATCCGACAAAGGCCCCAAAACCCGCGCCGCCACTTTCCAGAATAATGCCTCCGGCACTTCCATCGAGATTTAAAAAGTCGCAGGCCATCATGACTGAATCTGATCTTTCAATTCCAGATGGGGTGTATTTAGATCCGGGCGTAAGCGTTTCGTCTTCAGTCAATCCTGCCTCCGGATCGGCAGGTACAGTTGCCCCATCTGCGACCAGAACAATGGCGCTGTTAACCGTCTGCGACCCGCCGTTATCGGTGAGTGTTTCGGTGACGCGAATATCCGCACCAGCATTCTCTGACGTCAGGCTGTAGCTTGTCGAGGTTGCACTTGTGATGTCCACGCCGTCCTGCTGCCATTGATAGCTCGCAGATCCCAGGCCGCCGTTATCAGGCTCATAGACCCAAAGGCCGGGGGTCAGTGTCAGCGTTTCACCTTCTGCTGGCGTGCCGTCGTCAATGACTCGCGGCGGCACGAGATTCAGCGGCCCGGATGCGAGGTCCGCGCCGCTGAAAGTGAACACGCCTGGACCGTTACCCGCATTGTAAGTCGCGTAAACTGCGGGGCTGGTCATGGTGATCGTAACCGCCCCGGTGGCGCCGTTGATCTCCAATTCGGCATCGGTCAGATTTTCTGTCAGGCTGAATCCAGGCAGGACGGTCACGCCGTTGCCGGTGGCGTCTATGATACCGGTGGGGTGGCTGGCCGTGACACGTGGCACCAGGATCTCGCCTTCGACGGCGGTGTATGGAAGGCTGACCGGTGCGCCGTCGACCATTAGGATCGCAGTCAGGTCGGCCAGTTGAAGCGCCGGATTTCCCGCCGTTGAAATTGTCGGCACGATGTCGGTGGAATCCACGGTTTCGCCTTCGGCATAGGTGGGTTGGGCCAGAGCCACGGTGGTGGTCGGCGTGGCTTGTTCGCTCGGAACACTGATCATGCTATCCGTATCAGACCAGGCCGGGGCTACGCCGTTATCCATGGAAGCGGCGATCACGATATCCGTGACCGACCCGGACGAAGGTACCGCATAGCGCCACGGATTACCTTGGGTGCCCGCACCCGTCACGCTGCCCGTCACGTCAGATCCGGCTGCAGTGAAGATGTCCAGCGTGGGGATCGTGGTGGGCACACCGGAAATAGCGGTGAGCCAGGCGGTGATGACGCGCCCGGTCAAGTCGACGTTGAGCGTGGCCGCGGGTGCCGACAGGGCCGGCAGAACTGCGCCTGGAGAAGCGACACTGGTGGTGGCCGACCCTGCGCTGTTAGTGACGGTCCACCGCAGATACAGAATGGCCCCTTCTTGAGCTAAATCTGCCGTATAGGCTCTTATATTGGATAGGGAATCCGGACCATAGATCGACACACCTGACCCCGCTGGATCGCCATCGAACACTTCGAACATGTTGCTCGTCAGACCGGGGGAGTAATCGTTCAATGTGCCGGGCGACACGTCCAGAGCCTGGCCGACCCGCGGCAGCGCGTTCCAGACGGCGTCTGAGATGATCTGCGGCGCAATCGCTGTGGGCATCCCGACATCCAACATGGAGTAGGATCGCCCATAACTGCAGCCCAGTGAATACATCAGCTCAGTCCCACAATACCTGTTGCCGTGGTGCCGCTGGCCATTACCTGGGCGACGCGCAATGGAAATGGCATGCCGGGCGCAACAAAAATGCGCCCGGTATCTCCGCTGGTCATGATGACCTGCAGGTAGCCTGCCGCTTCGACCGAAATCGCGCGTGTGACCATGGCGAGCGGGTCGGTATCGCTCGGCACGATCTGGAATAGGCGGGAGGCCGGGCTTTCAAGGCCTGGGGCGTGGTTCTTGAAATGGTCCATCATCGCAACCTTTCTGACGGTGGGTCGACGGCTTGACGCCGCGCAACCTGGCTTTGCGCAAAATCTCTGTCATCCGCGAACATTGGCCGAAAGCGCGGTTGCCGTTCATTCAACATCCTTGATTGAAATGGAAAATTTGCATCAATTCCTGAACAACAGCCTATGCCCCCGCGCCGGCCGTTAGCAATTGATTAAGCTTTCACCAAAATCTCCGCAGAATGACCACACTGGGGCCTTTTTTGGCGCGGCGCCATTCTGTATCTTCTGGCTTGACCGTGTGTTCTGGGCTAAGGCATCGAGCGTGATCTTTTACAGGGCGTGGCCTAAGGGCGCGGTGAAGGAAACCCCGATGCAGGACCGGATCGGGGATTATTGAATGGGTACGATGAGGCGAGTGTGTCGATGACAAATGCCTGGGCTGATACGGGGACCGAGCACGTCACGATGAGCGAGACTGTCATCCTCGACGCGGTCAACATCCCCTCGCAGGCCGCATTGCTCGCCGATTTGCGCGATCATGTCCGGCGAGGGCAGGGCTTCTCGGTTGCGACGATGAACCTCGACCATGCGGTCAAGCTGCGCCGGGACCCGTCCTTCCGGCGGGCTTATGCCGCTCAGACCCATATCACCGCTGATGGCCGTCCGGTTGTCTGGCTGATGCGGTTGGCGGGTCGATCGGTCAATCTTGTCACGGGTTCGGACCTTGTCATGCCGCTCATCGCGTTATGTGCACAAGACGGCATCCGAGTGGCGATGCTCGGGGCCACTGAGATGGCGCTGTCCCAGGCGGCTGACCAATTGCGCGCCGACCATCCTGGGTTGCAGATCACAGATTTGCTTTCGCCGCCCATGGGGTTCGATCCAGAAGGTGCTGCTGCCGATGAACTGATCGAGCGTTTGTCGCGCTCCCAAGCGCAGATCTGCTTACTGGCGCTGGGGGCGCCGAAGCAGGAAAAGTTCGCGGCCAGGGCACTCGGATCCCTGCCGGGTATGGGGTTCGTTTCGGTCGGGGCCGGTATCGATTTCGTCGCCGGCACCCAGACCCGTGCACCGGGCCTCGTCCGGGTCCTGGCGCTGGAATGGCTCTGGCGGTTATTGGGCGATCCCAAACGTCTGTTGTCGCGTTACGCCCGATGTGTTGCGATTTTACCGGCTATGGTCGGCGCGGCGGTCTCAATGCGCCGCAACCGTGCCCTGCAGGACCCCGGATGAGCCGAATGGCCCATCCATGCGCGTCCCCGACCGGGCAGCCGGGGCTGCGCCATGCGCGTATGACCCTCGGCCTCTTGATCACGACCACCGGAGGGTGATTGATGGCAAAGTTCGCCCTTCTCGTGTGGCCAGTTCTAATCATCATCCTGGCGCAGCGCCTTTCGTTCCAGAAGACCATATTGGTGTCGCTGATTGGCGGTTTCCTGCTGTTGCCAACGCAGACCGGATGGGATTTTCCACTGCTTCCGGCCTTCAACAAGGAGAGCATTCCGGGGTTCACGGTGCTCGTTCTCGCGCTGCTGTTGCCGCGCGGGGGGGGGGCGTCCGATGCGCGGGCCCAATTCGAACTGCCGGGCTGGCTTCCGCGTACAGGCCTGGCCATTCTCGGCCTCTTGCTGATGATCTTCGGGAACCAGATGACGGCGTTGACCAATGGCGAGTCGCTGTCCTTCGGGCCGGCAACCATACCGGGCTTGCGCATCTATGACGGATTTTCGCTTATTTTGGGCACATTGACGATGCTTGTGCCGTTCTTCCTGGGCCGCAAATTTTTCGCCCATCCCGAGACACATGTCTTGCTGCTCAAGGCGATGATGATTGCGGGAGTTGGATACAGTTTCCTCGCCCTTTTCGAGGTTCGGATGTCGCCGCAACTCAATGTGATGGTTTACGGGTTCTTCCCCCATTCCTTTGGGCAGCATGTCCGCAGTGGCGGGTTCCGACCGCTCGTTTTCATGGAACACGGCCTGCAATTGGCGTTATTTTTTGCAGCCGCCACCTTGGCGGCCTTTGGCGTATGGCGATCGGTGGACAGCAAACGCCGCTGGATCTATCTGCTTGCCGCATTCTGGCTCCTGGGCACCTTAGCCTTGATGAATTCGCTCGGCGCTTTGGTCATCGCCGTAGCCTTTCTGCCGGTCGTCCTGTTCCTCGGTCGCCCCTTACAACTTCTGTTTGTGGCAATGATTTGCAGTGCCATCATTCTTTATCCAATGCTCCGGGGTGCAGATCTCGTTCCGACCGATCGCCTCTTGTCGATGGCAGCGGCAATTGACCCCGGCCGCGCGCCGTCGCTGCGCTTCAGGTTCGACAACGAAGCCGTCCTGTTGGAGCGGGCCGGTGACAAGCCGCTGTTCGGGTGGGGTGGCTGGAACCGCAACCGTGTGTTCGATGCTGAGACCGGTGAGGATACAACTACCACCGATGGTGCATGGGTGGTTCTGATTGGGACACGGGGATGGATCGGCTATCTTGCGGTCTTCGGCCTGTTGACCGCTCCAGGCATTCTTTTGGCCGCCAATCGGCGCCGCTACGACGTTTCGGCGATAACCGTTGCGCTTGCATTGGTTCTTGCCGCGTCGTTGGTGGATCTGATCCCCAACGGGTTCCTTTCACCAGTAACGATTCTGTTGGCAGGTGCGCTTTGGGGACGGATCGAACTGGGGGCTGAGGTTCGGACCGCGGTTCAGCCCGATACGCGTTCATCCTCTAAATACGCGGCTCCAGCCTATATGCGCCCCGAACCAGACGAGGCGATACCCGCCGCCGCGCACGGATTTTCCGGAACGGACACAGTGGAGGAGACCAAAAAGGTCTCGGCTTATACACGGCAGAAAATGCGCCACAGGCGCCTGAAACATTAGCAATGACGGTTCTAGCATGACTCGGGATATCTTGATTTCTATTATCAACTACCGCACGGCGGAGCTGACGATCGATTGTGCCCGCTCGGTGCTCGAGCAGATCGGCGACGATGTGAACGGGGAGATCGTCATCGTCGACAATTTTTCCGACGATGGTTCGGTTGCAACCTTAACGGCCTGGATCGATGGGCTGCCTGCCGGGGCGCCGGTGCGGCTGGTCGCGTCGCCGACGAATACCGGCTTCTCGGGGGGACATAACCAGGGGATTGCCGCCGTCGAGGCGCGGTACTACCTGGTGTTGAATTCCGACGCGGTCTTGCGGCCGGGGTGCCTGCGCCATCTGTTAGACACCGCCCGGAGCCATCCCGAGGCGGGCCTGATCGCGCCACGGCTCGAAGGGGACGACGGCCATGTGCAGGTCAGCTGCTTCCGCTTTCCGGGACCGCTCAGCGAGTTCATTCGAGGCGCCAATAGCGGGCCTGTCACACGCGCCTTGAAGGCCTACGACCTGCCGCTTGGCATGGACCCAGATCCAGAGCAGATCGGTTGGGCCAGCTTCGCCTGCATCCTGCTTAACGCGGCCATGGTGCGTGAGATCGGCCCGATGGATGAGGGCTACTTCCTCTACTACGAAGATGCCGAATATTGCCTCCGAGCTTGTAGGGCAGGGTGGCGCGTGCGCTACTGCCCGGCAGCCGTTGCGGTCCATTTCAGGGGTGGCAGCGGGCCGGTAAAAGCCCTTGCCAAGCAGCGCGCGCGCCTGCCGGAGTACTTCTACGCCTCGCGCACCCGCTATTTTTTCCAGGCCCACGGCTGGACCGGATTATGCGTGGCAAATGTGCTTTGGATAATCGGACGTGGCATCGCCGGATTACGGCAGGTTTTCGGGCGGCGCGGCAACAATTTTCGACGGGCTGAAATTGTGGATATATGGACGAATGTCGGCAACCCGCTTGGGCCGCGGCATGCGCCGGGGGAGTGACGATGGGACAGGGTGTGAGTTTGCCGGACTTCCTGATCATAGGTGCCATGAAATGCGGTACAACCACGTTGGCCGAACAACTCGGCCTGCAGCCGGGCATCTTCATGGCGACCCCGAAGGAGCCGAATTTCTTCTCTGACGATGACGTCTACGCGCGCGGGATGGACTGGTACCAGCATCTGTTCGCCACCGCTGCCGACGGCGATTTGCGCGGCGAAGCCAGTACCCATTACACCAAGCTGCCAGCCTATCCCGACACGCTGGCCCGGATGCGGCCCGTCTTGCCAGCGCCGCGGATTGTCTACAGCGTCCGGGACCCTATCGAACGGGCACTGTCGCATTTCATGCATGACTGGCTCGAAGGCAAGATGCCAAAAGACCCCGACGCAGCGTTCAGAACGCATCCCGAACTTGTCGATTACGGCTGCTATGCAATGCAGATCGCGCCGTTCATTGAGGCCTATGGCCGCGAGGCCATCCTGCTTACCTCACTGGAGCGGATGAAGGCCGCGCCGGAAGCCGAATTGCGCCGTATCTGTGCCCATCTGGGGCTTGCCGAGGCACCCGTTTGGCATACCGATCTGACCGCGCGGAACGTCTCGGCAGAGCGGTTTCGAAAGGGGCCGCCGTGGCTCTTCCGGCTGCTTGTCGCGAACCCGGTCGCCTCGTGGCTGCGGCAGAGATTGGTGCCCAAATCCGTCCGCCGCCGGGTGCGTGAGGCGCGCCAATTCGGTGCAAGGCCGGAATTGCCCGAGGCGCTGGTGGCCCGGCTGCGAGCGCGTTTCGCACCGGACCTGGCCGAATTGCGCGCCTTGTTTCCCGATGTGGCGTTGGGGTTTGAGGCGCGTTTCGACCTGGAGAAGGTATCGTGACGGGCCCATCGATCGGCGTTGTCGCTATTGGCCGCAACGAGGGGGAGCGCCTGGTGCGCAGCCTCGCCTCGCTCCAGGGGCGGACGGGTCGGATCGTCTATGTCGACAGTGGCTCGACGGACGGCAGTGTCGAGGCCGCGCAAGCGGCCGGTGCCGAAATCGTCGTCCTCGACCCGGCGCGGCTGTTCACCGTCTCTCGAGCCCGAAATGCGGGGTTTTTCCATCTGCTCGAAACCGGTGATCCGCCAGATTTTGTCCAGTTCATCGATGGTGATTGCGAGGTGCAACCCGGCTGGATCGAGACGGCCATCGCGTTTCTCGAGGCCCATCCCGACATCGCCGCCGTCAGCGGGCGACGGCGCGAACGCTTTCCCGAGGCGACAATCTGGAACCGTTTGATCGACCTGGAATGGGAAAAACCCATCGGTGAGACGGTGGCGTTCGGCGGGGATGTGATGATGCGCCGGGTCGCGTTGGAGGCCGTTGGGGGATACGATCCTGATACCATTGTCGGAGAAGAGGCCGAGACTGGCATTCGGCTGCAGCGCAAGGGCTGGCGGAGTTGGCAGCTTGTCGACGAGATGACGCTCCATGACGTGGCGATGACCCAGTTCCGGCAATGGTGGCGCCGCGCGCGTCGCGGCGGCTATGGCTATGGCGAAGCCGTGGCCCTCTACGGCGCGCCGCCGGAGCGTCACAAGGTGGTCGAAAGCCGTCGCGCCCTGTTTTGGGGGCTGGCCGTGCCGGGTGCGGCTGTTCTGGGGGCGTTTGTAACCCCTTGGGCCCTTCTGCTGCTGCTGGCTTGGCCGTTGCAGGTGGTGCGCCTCATACTGCGCGGTACGCCGCCGCTCCAGGCCGTTTTCCTGATGGTTGGAAAAGTGCCCGAGGCGCTGGGGTTCCTGGAATTCTGGATCAAGCGGCGCCTGCTGCGCACAGCCGAGCGGATCGACTACAAATAGGCCACCGACCGCGCGCAGTCCTCCTCAGGGGATTGGCGGAGAATAGCGGGGGGAGCGCGCTCAGGACCGGGAGGCGAAGATGCGTCCAAACCCCCTGATCGCGCCTGCAAACTTCCGTGCCATTCGGATGAGACGAAAATCAAGCCGGCTATCTCCGAGGCTGTAGGCGCCGACCCGAAGCCGTTTGCCTAAGCCCTGTGGGCGGTGCGGCTGACGGCGGAAATACGGGTTTGGGTCGTCGAAGTGCCAATCCCAAAGGTGAATCTTCAGATCCGCATCGCGCATCGCGAAGGGTTGGCTGACCTGGTCGCGCTCGGTGTAGGTCGTGATCTCGTCCCACCAGACCTGTCCAGCCTTGCGGGCGGTCGCGCTGTGCAATCGATAAAAGATAATAGTCGCTTCGACAATCTTTCGATCAGCGATGCCAGCAGCCTTGTAACGCTGGCGCTGTTGTTCGGCGGCGGCGTGGAATTCGGGCGGGATCTTCTGGCCCACTGCCATGGCAAAGTCGATCTCTTCGGTGACAGATCGACCGCTTGGATGGGCAAAAAGGGCCAGATCCGTACCGGATGCGTCGAATACCTTTACAATGGGCTGGATGTCCCCAAGTACCTCAATGCTGCTGTCGATCCAGACGCCGATATCGTAGCCGGGCGCGAGTGCCTCCTGAGGGCGCAATTTGGGAAAGCGCGACACAACCCGCGCCGAGTGAGACCCTGGAACCTGCGGTAGATCCCGATGCTGCCAGCCCCGGAGGTTCCACGGTTTCCTATCGGAAAACCGCACGAAGTCTATCCCAGTCGGTATGATCTGTGGACGGTGAATCCAATCGTGGTTCCCGATCGCACATGTGAAGACGGCTACATTGGGCGGCGATGTCATCGTGTTGGGTCTTTCTGGCGCGCGCGCCGCGGAGCGTATGGACGGATTAGCGTTGCGATAATCCAGCGTGGCCAAACGATCAAGGGTGGCCACGGCGCGCAGGCGCTGCGATACTAGTGACGGCGAGGCGCGCGCTTACCCTTGAAGTTGAGGTGCGATGCGATCAGCCGGGAGGGTTTAGGTGTTTTCCGACTATGATGATTTGAGCGTAATCTCGAACGACCTGAGCGACCGGAGCGGGCCGACGTTGATCGCGATCGTGCGCAACGAGATGTATATGCTGCCCGCGTTTTTGGCCCATTATCGCGCGCTCGGCATTGCGCGGTTCATCTTCCTCGACGATCAATCCGATGACGACACGCGCGCCTATCTCGCCCGGCAACCCGATGCGATGGTCCTCGAAAGCCCGGTCCGATACGGTCAAGTGATCGCTCCCCAGGGGCGGATCCCTTTGCCGGATATGCGCTCCAACATCGTCTGGCGCAATGTGCTGATGGGGCGCTATGGGCGGGATCGCTGGACCTTGTTGCTGGATGTGGACGAGTTTCTCGCTCTGCCTCAGGGCATGACGATCCCGGACCTGATCGCGCGGGCCGAGGCCGATGGACGGCGCGCGGTGACCGGCATCATGCTCGACCTTTATCCCGAAAATATCGCCGATCTGGCCACCTACCGGCCATTCGACCCGGAGATGGGCTGGTATTTCGACGGCCAGCCTCATCTGCGCCTGCGCGAGGGCGGGGCAATATCGACGCTTTATCCCGGCGCGCGAGCGCGCCTGGCGGTCCGCTATGGGCTGCACCGGATCGGCCTGCGCAACCGGGTGCGCAACCTCGTTAGGGCGCCGTGGTATCCCGGCGTCAATCTCAACGAAAAGGCCGTGCTCCACTGCTGGGGAGAGAGCGACCTGTTCTTAAACGCCCATAAAACGACCGCGCTGGCATCGGGGCGGCTGTTGCTGCCGATCAAGCACTACAAATTCACTACCGATCTCTACCGCAAGGTCGAAATGGCCCTGGCTGAACAGCGATATGCGGGCGGATCGGTCGAATACCGCTTGGTAGAGGCGTTGCTACAGCGGATGACGGCGCGTGGCGGTGGCTTTCGCTACAGCCTGTCCCGCGCGGCGGAGGGCTTTGAGCCCTTCGCCGCGACCGGCAATGCGCAGCTGTAGCGCCCGGGGCCAAGACGCCGGCGCTGCGGAAACGGATCGTTCCGGCAGAAAACCCTCGGCGGGTGCGCCAGCTTTATGCTAACGGGGGCCTGAACTACAGTTTGAGGTGAGAAAAGGCATGCGAATTACGATGATTGGAACCGGTTATGTTGGTTTGGTTTCGGGGGTCTGTTTTTCGGACTTCGGCCATGACGTCATCTGTGTCGACAACAACGCGGCAAAGATCGAGCGGCTCGAGCAGGGCGAGGTGCCGATCTATGAGCCCGGCCTTGAAGAGTTGATGAAAAAGAACGTTGAGGCCGGGCGGTTGACCTTCACCACCGACCTTAAGGCCGCGGTGGACGGAGCGGCTGCGGTTTTCATCGCGGTTGGCACGCCGACGCGGCGCGGGGACGGGCATGCGGATCTGACCTATGTGATGGCCGCCGCTGAAGAGGTCGCGCGCGCTCTGACGGGATATGCGGTGATTGTGACGAAATCGACTGTGCCGGTGGGCACCAACCAACGTGTCAAGGACGTGGTCTCCAAAGCCAATCCGACGGCCGAGTTCGATGTCGCCTCGAACCCCGAATTCCTGCGTGAGGGCGCTGCGATCGATGATTTCATGCGCCCCGACCGTGTGGTCGTCGGTGTCGAATCCGACCGGGCGCAATCCGTGATGGAAGAGATCTACCAGCCCCTGTTCCTGCGCGATTTTCCGATCGTGACCACCGATCTGGAAAGTGCGGAGATGATCAAATACGCCGCCAACGCGTTTCTTGCGACCAAGATCACCTTCATCAACGAGATTGCCGCCCTGTGCGAGCGGGTCGGGGCTGACGTCAAGGAGGTGTCGAAGGGGATGGGCCTGGATGGCCGTATCGGCAACAAGTTCCTCCATGCCGGTCCCGGCTACGGCGGATCGTGCTTTCCCAAGGACACCTCTGCGCTCGCGCGGATCGGACAGGAGCACGCCGTGCCGCAATCGATCGTGGAAACGGTGATCCGGGTAAACGATGCGGTGAAGACGCGGATGATCGAGAAGTTGCGCGACCTCTGTGATGGGGCCTTCAACGGCCGGACGGTCGCGGTTTTCGGCGTGACGTTCAAACCCAACACCGACGATATGCGGGATGCGCCATCGCTGAGCATCGTTCCAGCGCTGGTCGGCGGCGGCGCAAAGGTGCGGGTCGTAGACCCGCAGGGGCGGCACGAGGGCGAAGCGCTGCTTCCCGGGGTGCAATGGGCCGAGGACCCCTATGAGGCGGCCCAGGGCGCCGATCTGGTGGTGATGCTGACCGAGTGGAACGAATTCCGGGCGCTTGATCTTTCGAGGCTCGCGGGCGGCATGGCGGTGCCCCGGATGGCCGACCTGCGCAATATCTATGCACCAAGGGATGTCCGCCGCGCGGGGTTCGAAGCCTATGTCGGGGTAGGGCGTGGCGGGTTCGAAGCGGCCGAGGACAGTCTTGCGGCCGAATAAAGGGCAGTCTGCGCTGTTGGGTGCGGACGCTGAACCGAGAATGAAAAGATGGAGATCGTATGGGAGGCCGTGGGACGTGTGGATTACGGATTGAAATCGAGCGAGAAGGGGAACGCCCAGTTTTGCCGCTCGCTCCATGTTGTTGAGGACATACCAGCGGGTGGGGAACTGACAGCCGAGAACGTGCAGTCGATCCAGCCTAGGTTTGGATTGGCGCCTGAGTACTATGATGAGGTTCTCGGGTGCCGCGCGAAAGGTGCGTTGACACGTGGGACAGCGCTTAAGCTGCACCAGTTGCAGTCATAGCCTAGGATGCAAGAGAGCGAGCAACAATTTTTCGACTGGCTGCGCGGATCTCGTTCCGTCTTCGATGTGGTAGCCTGCGACGACGCCAACCTCCCTAAAAGCGTTATACGGCTGGATCGTGAAAGGCTTGATGCAGAGATTGAGGATGCCTTTTCGGAGAGGTTCGGTCGGCACGAGATCGGCTCCGCTTTGCCGGTCGTTCGCCGTATCTCGGAAGACTTCACCAAGCGGATCGCTGACGAGGAATGCGAACGGCTCGGATTGCACGCGCATGGGCTGCGCAATGCGTGGTTTTGTCCGATATACTCTGAGTTTTGCAGTTTGATCCCTATACGCATTCTTGCCAAAAACCTTATCAAAAAATATGAAGGCCAAATCTTTGCTATTCCCTTGCCTTCGCAGAAGATTAGAGCTCTGAAATCATGGGGAAAAGATGAGTTGGAGAGTTTCTATCTGGCGGGTGAGCTGCGCCGCAGAAACGCGGGCGCTTTTCTGTATTCCAGCGAACTGAAGTCGCCGAACATCCGTATCGCTCTGTCTTCCGCATGGCTTAGAAAGCGGTATCCCGAGTTCAAGCGAGATGTGGGCGGCACGGCCGTTCTGTGTGGAAGGGCGATGCGTCGCTCTGACCTTGTGGTATCCTCTGCCGGCACATCGCACCGGCAAAGGCCAAGCCTCCTGGGCATTCTTCGCTTTGCACTTGGTGCTCGCCCCATTGTTGCGTTTGACCTGGTCCCGGGGTCACTCTTCGGGCCCTTTTGCACCTATTCGGCTCCCGAGACGATGCCGTCGCTGGAGTAGGGGTTTCTTTCGCTGCTGGCCCCACTCACAAAAAGGGTCTCCAATTGGTACCGGGACAAGCTCAGCTTCGAGACGGTGGAGACCTGTCACATCGCAGACCATGCGTCTTTCGAAGGTGGCTTGCTGGCAGGCGAAGTTTTGATGTTGGGCGGAAAGACCTGCCTTTGGCCTCATTCCTCCAACGTCATTCACATGCCTATTCATGAGCCGGAGAATGTGAGGCAAATCACGGTGGCCGCACGCAGCACCGGGAAGCATTGGATCAAAAGGTTCTGGCAAGAGAAAGTCAAAGTTGACCCGCAGGCAATTCTATCTGAGATGCCGCCGGCGCCTGTCCATGACGACAAAAATCCGCTGACGGTCGTCTTGTTTGCAGGTGCGCACATGCTGTCGCGTGTGCCACTTGTGAACTACCGGGTTCACAAGAAATCGTGGGAGCAAGCGCTGAACGCTTTCACGCATTCTGACGTTGATCTAAAACTCAAGCACAAATCCATCTGGGAAACGCGGGAGTGGATATCACAAAGGGCACCTGAAGGTGCAGATCTGAGTTTCACTAACGTACACGCAAAGAAACTGATGCTTCCAAACATGGTTTTTTGTGTCCATCTCCGCCACTTCGACAGCAATTTTCGAAGGCATCGCCCGGGGCATTCCAGGGTTCACGGTTCAAGACGTACCAGTTGACGAGACCCCCTACTATGCTTCTAAAGTAATCCCCCGTATTCGGTTCGACGAACTAAACAGATTTCTACTCGACCTAAATTCTAAGACGGCCTGGGAGGAATTGCGAGACCGGCAAATGGCCTGGTTTGAGACGGAGACCTCCCACTTCGATACGCGCTAGCCTAGGAGCCACAGCGCAAGGCGACACCGGAATTTCCTCTTGCATGTCTATGCGCATCCAAGCATTCGGTAGAAGCACGTTATTTGGAGATCGGTATGTCTGCGGGCATACTGAGGTGCTCCTAGTTTCCTAGACACCTGCCTTTTCTAGTTTGAGCTGTCTTTCTTCGAAGTCAACGGGCGACAGCATGCCGTTGTTCGTACGCGCCATGGTTCGGATCAACGATCAAAAGGCACGGCCGGGCGGCGGGCTGAGCATGGCTGGTGCAAAAACTGTCTTTGGATGGGACCTTGAGGATTTCCAAACCAACGGGGCCAAAACCTTTGCGGCGTTCGTGCATGTCGAATTTTCCGGCCTGCACCTGTTTTACGGAGGCCAGATCCCGCAATCCACCGCCATTGCCGAAAACATCCGAATATCTGTCGATACAATCACAACACTGAATCTGCCCTCGAAACCAAAGCTGATCAATCTCGGCGGAGGGTTAGGCGTACCCTATGGTCCAAAGGATGTCCCCCTTGAACTCACGGATCTCACGGCGCCCTGGTCCGAGGCCATGGAGCGACTGACGGCCAAGTTTCCGACGACGAACGTCTGCGTCGAACTGGGCCGCTACATCTCGGCGCCGACTGGTGTCTTCCTGGTGCAAGTGCTCGACAGAAAGTCGAACGGCGGCACGGACTTCGTGGTTTGCTCCGGCGGGCTTCAAAATTTTTCTGCGGCAACGGGAAACTTTGGTCAGGTCTAGAAGCGCAACCATCCTTTGCGGGCGGTGCGATCAACGCACAATCTGAGCCCTGTGACGGTAACGGGGCCACTTTGCACTCCAATGGATGTTTTCGCACGGGACATCATGCTCGCCGACGTTTCGATTGGCGACTACATTGCAGTCTTTCAGGCAGGTGCGTATGGCGCTACGGCAAGCTCAAGCGCGTTTCTGAGTCACCCTGCGGCGGTCGAACTGGTGATCGATGGCGCACCGCAACGCGCGCAACCCACCAAAAAATTACCATAATTCAAATTACGAGACTCAATCTGTCGTCCCGGGTGGATTCACAAACGAAGTGCAAATTCTGTACGAATACAGAGAGTTGCATGG
>ERZ1740072.359-NODE-359-length-18857-cov-17.671312_pt1 | contig 18857 bp, 20 predicted proteins | sample MGYA00581733_ERZ1740072 | MGnify/ENA primary metagenome ERZ1740072 (study PRJEB43018, sample SAMN04849741) | marine metagenome | isolation source: floating plastic debris | place: Pacific Ocean | collected 2008-08-30 | study: EMG produced TPA metagenomics...
GAAAAGGTGAGATATCCCTACCTGGAGCTGCCTGCCTAAAAGACAATTAAACCAAAATTGTTGGGGAGGCAGCGTTTGATTGGCTGGCGTTGGGGCTATTAGAGTTAGGTCTTATCGGGTGGGTGTACGTTCTGAGTAATTTTTTGCAGCCGAGTAGGCGATGTCTTGCCCCAAAGCTATTGTCCTAAGATCCGCTTAAACCAGGGTTTTTCGGGGTTAGACTTGTCGGGTTTTGATTTGCCAGCTTTGGCATTATTAGGTTTGGCCTTTGTCGGTTTAGCATCCGGTAAGAGTGCCTGAGTTTCAGCTTTGCGTTTTTCAGCAATACGTTTTTCTAAAACCTGGCTATATTTGAGCGCTACTGAATGGGTAGAGTTGAGTTCTAGGACACGCTTCAGATGGACCCGCGCCATACCATAGGACTTTTTCATCAGGTATGCCTGCCCCAGCATCGAGTGGAGTTCAATCTCGTTGGGGGTTATTTTTAGCCCTTCCCTGAGTTCTTGAATGGCTAAATCATAGTTGCGCTGGCTTAGGTAGGTTCGCGCCCGCATGCCATATTTCTCGGCATAGTTGATGACCGGAGGTTCGGTAGAGGACGGTGTTTCAGGTTTAGGTGTTGCTTCTGTTGCCTTAGAGGCCGGGTCAACCGCTACTAGTCCGGTGCGCTTAGGCCGAATTGGATTGCTAATTTTACGGTGCAAAAACGCTAGATTCAGCTGGCTCAGACCCGATAAAACAGCAGCAAACTCATCGGTTGAGTCAAATTGTTTCGCAATTATTTGATTGACCGTATTTTCATAAAAGACTTCCACCTCAGCTTCTGGAATCCGCAGCAGCTGCTGGGCGCTTTCAAAGGACGGGCTCAGCTTGCCCTGTCGGTCCAGCTGTCTGACTCGAAATCGCATGTTTGCCAACGCTTCAGATCGGCTTTTCTCCTGTTTAAGACGTTGATAGGCTGGGTTAATAACCTTGGCTATCAGCTGTTCAGACGCTTGGCTAATGGGGGCATGACTACCAACTTGCACATCAGGATGAAGCAGCTTTGCTATCTGACGATAGCGTTTTAGGATGCGGCGATCTTCAGCATTTAGAGAAAGACCCAATGCAGCGTAAGGGTCTTTCTCGGAAACTGTGATCCATTCATCTTGAAATGGCTTGGCGTTGGTCATGCAAAGGCTGGCTCAGAATTGGTTCACGTACAATTCATAAACAGTGTGGGGAAGGTAGATTCCGGCGATGGTAAGTGGGAAAACTAAAATTGGGAAAGAGTGCCCGCTTAAACTCTGAAGAGTTAATCAACTAGTTATACAGGCTGATATGTCTGATTCTAACTGTTTCATTGAAGCACAGGATTATTGGCTGTGTAGCAATTGACGGATGCATTATTACGGATTGATAGATTTGGATATGATAGACCCCATCATCAAGTTCTAGCGCGGCTTATGGATGCTCCCCAAATTAATCATGACAAAAACGTCGCTATTACGGCTGCCCTGGCATTCTTAGGCGCACTACAGCCAACACCGGTGCCGTTTGCTGGCATTCACAAGTTTTATTTGGGGCAGTATGGTTGGGGCCTTGTCTATATACTTTTGGGGGCGACACAATTACCGCGTATTGCCTGTGCGGCGGAGGGTGTGTGGTATTTGAGTGGCTCACCGATAAAAAAACTGTGGGCAAAAATTGGCAGACCGTTTACACCCGAGACATTAATAGACCCTAACCTTGGCGACACCGTTGATGCTGTGGCCAAGGGCCTACGTGAAATCGAGCAGCTACGGCAGGAAGGATTGCTCTCAGAATATGAGTTTGAACAAAAACGACGTAATTTGCTCGAGCAAATGCCTTGACGAAAAAATGTTGCCTGCAACGTCTGTACATGGAGACAATTAAGCGATGGGTAACGATCGTGGAGAATCATTACGACGATTTGTGGTGAAGCAGGCTCTACGCGGTTTAGATGCCCTTGAAGATGGATTAAATCCGCTTAAGCAGAAGCTAGGGCAGGATAGCTACTACCGATTTCGCTCAGCTGAGGAAGTGCAGCTAGGGGTGAAATTGGGGGTGCGCATTGATGCTAACCGAGCCACCGTTGATGATTGGCTAAGGCTGCCGGGTATTTCGATTCATCAGGCCAGGACCCTGGTGGAGCTAAGTCGCTCAGGAACAGCATTTACCTGCTGGGATGATGTGGCGGCGGCAACCGGCATTCGTTTGGGCCACCTGCAACGTCTGGGGGAGATTGTGCAGTTTTATTATTACGACCCAGACAGCGAGCTGATGCCCAGGCAGCTAAACGTAAATCGGGTCAGTGCTAAGGAGCTAGCAACGGTGCCTAATGTTGACCCAGCCCTGGCCGAGCGGCTGGTTTACTATCGTCAGAAATTTGGTCCCTATAGGGACTGGCTAGATCTAAAGCGTCGGTTGCAACTTCCTCCTCAAATGATGACAACTTTGTTACATTACCTGCGGTTTTAGGGGGTGGCCAGCACCTAGGAAAAGCCGTCACGAGCGCTTACGAGATTTATAGGTAGAAGGCCCATGGGATGGAACGCGTGATGGTTATATCAATTTTGAGTGATAGGACTCACACCAGTTCGGTAAAAGGCAACGTTTACTTAAGTATCTGCAAAATCCATGGAAATCTTCGGGGTTCATCTGTGGAATTGAGTAGCTTGAAATAAGTACAGAGTCGGGACCATGCAGAGAAGACAAAAGGTCAGCGAGACTATCAACCGGGGTATTACCGCTGCTGCCATGACCTTAGCGATCGCAACTATATATTCAGCGATGACCATTGACGGTGGAGTGAGCCGCGAAAATATACTCAGCGAACGCATACAGACGGTGTTTAAGCTGCAGGCCCCCGACATCAAAGCGACTCAAGATGGGCAAGATTCCAGGGAGAGTTTGACGACGATACTGCTGAGCTCTCAAGGAAGTACTTACGACCATTAGTAAAGAATTCCTAGCTGATTTTCTGCTCTAGCTATGAGCCTGTATCCGAGTCTCGTACTATGGGAATCATGGCTAATTCTTTACTCACCGACGCCAGTCGCCGGTTAGACCGTGCGCTCAAATATGTCAGCATTTCTGAGGATGCGGCGGAGCGCCTAAAGGCCCCTAAGGCTAGCTTAAAAGTGTCTATTCCTGTGCGAATGGATGATGGTTCTTTGCGGGTGTTTGAAGGGTACCGGGTTCATTTTGACGATACGCGGGGGCCAACAAAGGGAGGAATTCGATTTCATCCCCAGGTGAGCTTGGATGAGGTGCAGTCCCTGGCGTTTTGGATGACGTTCAAATGTGCGGCCTTGAACCTACCCTTTGGCGGCGCCAAGGGAGGGATAACCCTCAACCCCAAAGAACTGTCAAAGGCTGAGTTAGAACGGCTAAGCCGGGGTTATGTTGATGCGATCGCAAACTTCATTGGCCCTGACATCGACATTCCTGCCCCTGACGTCTACACCAACCCCATGATCATGGGCTGGATGATGGACCAGTACAGCATCATTCGCCAGCAGCGTAGTCCGGCAGTAATTACGGGGAAACCGGTAGCCCTTGGAGGAAGTCTGGGGCGCGCTACAGCCACGGGTACCGGAGCTTTTTACGTGCTCGAGGCGATGATGGCGCAGCTGTCAGACCAGCCAGGTAACGCTGGAAAAACCGTTGCCGTTCAGGGCTTTGGCAATGCCGGTAGCATTGTCGCTCGCCACCTATTTGAGGCCGGGTACACCATCGTGGCCGTGAGTGATTCCCGTGGGGGAATTTACACGCCCCATGGACTAGACATTCCCAGCATTCAGAAATTTAAGGCGGATACTCGCGCCGTACAAGCCGTTTACTGTGATGAAAGCGTCTGCAGTTTGGTTGAACACGACGTGATTACCAACGAAGAACTGCTCAGTTTGGATGTGGATATTCTGATTCCAGCGGCCTTGGAAAACCAAATCACGGCGGCCAACGCCTCAGATATTCAGGCTCGCTATATCTTTGAAGTCGCCAACGGCCCCATTAGCGCTGATGCCGACGATATTTTAGATGCCAAAGGAATCACCGTTTTTCCCGATATTTTGGTCAATGCGGGTGGAGTGACCGTGAGCTATTTTGAATGGGTTCAAAACCGCAGCGGTCTTTATTGGTCCACCGACGAGGTTAATCAGCGTCTGCAACAGCAGATGGTTAACGCCGCTGAAATCATCTGGCACCTTGCCCAAACCCATAAAACCTCAGTACGGACGGCGGCCTATGTCCATGCGCTAACCAGTCTGGGGGCAGCCATGGATGCGCGCGGGACACGGGCAGACTATGTAGGGTAGCCGGACACTTTGCCGAATGTAGGGTCGTTCCATGGAACGACCCTACATTCGGAATAAAGAAGGGGTAAGATTACTAGGCACATTAGCTGGGTCTATGATGACGGCTGAAAAATCTGCTGGTGAGAAGACGTCGGGGCTGTCGATCAGACATTTGGTTAGGTCCAATGTCAAATTGGTGGTCATCGCTGTGGCCCTTGCCGTCGTTATTCGGCTATTTGTGGCAGAGCCGCGATTTATCCCTTCTAATTCAATGGACCCGACGCTGCACATTGGCGATCGGCTACTGATTGAAAAACTCTCCTATCGGTTTCACCCGCCCCACCGGGGCGACATCGTGGTGTTTGAGCCACCACCGCAGCTCCAGGCCATTGGCTACCGACCTGAGCAGGCCTTTATCAAGCGCATCATCGGGCTACCGGGCGATACCCTGGCGGTACATCAAGGTCAGGTTTATAGAAACAGCCAACCCCTCACAGAAACTTATATTTTGGCTTCCCCGAACTACGAAATGAATCCGGTAACAGTACCCAAGGAGGCGTTATTTGTAATGGGGGACAATCGTAACGACAGCAATGACAGTCACATTTGGGGATTTTTACCCGTGGAAAATGTGATTGGCCATGCGGCGGTACGGTTTTGGCCTCCGAATAACCTAGGAACGGTCTAGGCGCTTAAGGATTTATCTTTAACGGCGGAATACCGAACCTCTTTCCCTTGAAAGCTTTGCTAGGCTAATCAAGAGGATGTTTTGACTTTGCGATCGCAACGAGGAGCTTGGCTATGGCAGCAACTGACTTCAAAGATTATTACCAAATTCTCGGGGTCAGTAAATCCGCTGGTACAGACGACATTAAACGTGCATTTCGTAAGCTCGCGCGTAAATATCACCCGGACGTTAACCCCGGTGACCAGGTAGCCGAAGCCAAGTTCAAAGAAATCAACGAAGCCAACGAAATTTTATCGGACCCAGACAAGCGGCGTAAATATGACCAGTTTGGCCGCTACTGGCAGCAAGGGGGCCAGACCAGACCCGGAGCAGCGCCGGGGGACTTTGGTGGGTTTGACTTTAGCAACTACGGCAGCTTTAATGAGCTGCTCAATGAGCTGTTGGGCGGTTTGGGTGGGGGCTTTCCCGGCGGCGCCCGCACCAGCTACCGACAGCCAGCCAGCTCTCCAGGGTTTGGCTTTGATGCTACGGGCGGCGGCGGCAACAGCGCCCAGTTTGACCAAGAAGCCAGTATTACCCTGGCCATGGCCGATGCCTTTAACGGTACCCAGAAGAAATTTCGCATCGGTAGCGATGCGCTGACGGTCAAAATTCCGGCAGGGGTGAAACCGGGCAGCAAAATTCGCCTGCGGGGCAAGGGGCAAATGAACCCCTATAGCCAACAGCGGGGAGACATTTATCTGACGGTAGATATCCAAAACCACCCATTTTTCCAATTTGATGGCGATGGCAACCTGGTGTGTGAGGTGCCCATTTCCCCAGACGAGGCCGTGCTAGGGGCCAAGATTGAGGTGCCTACCCCCGACGGTAGCGTCACCGTGAACATTCCAGCGGGTATTCGCTCGGGACAGACACTACGGCTGCGGGGCAAGGGCTGGCCCAAGCCCAAAGGGAGCCGCACCGATCAGCTGGTTAGGGTGATGATTAAGGCACCCAAAACCGTTACCGACAAGGAACGCACCCTATACGAGCAGCTCCATGAGCTGCGTAGCTATGACCCCCGCCAGGCTCTCCAGAACGTACGACTGTAGTCTGGCCTATTGCTCCGTTGGGTCAGCATTGGCCAAGTCTGTCACATAGCGCTCGCCATTGTACCGGAGGGCCGGTTGTTCAGCGTCAGATAGCTCACTGTGAACGGCTGGTTCGCCAGCCGCCAGCATCGTCTCTAACTCCTCAACGATTTTGATCTGTTCATTGAGCTGTTCGGCCACGTCGGTTTGGTTCTCTAACTCCCCCGTTGATGACACCAAATCGGACAGACCGTTCAGTAGCTCGCGCACGCTACCCCGCAAAGCCGGATCTCCCGTTAAGGTATCCACATCCGCCATAATTTTTTGAGCACTTTGGAACACATCGCGGGCCGACTCGATGGTCTGCTGCAATAGAACCAGATTTTCGCTGGTATTAAGGCTGGCGGAGATGTCGCGCAGGTCTTGGGATGCGACAGCGGCGTTGGTTGCCAGCAGCTCAATATTATTCACCAAAGTGCCATCTTGAATGACGGGAGATAGGGTATCTAGGGCCGACCGTAGCTGACCGGTGCTGGCACTGATATTGTCGAGGGTAATGGCCAGGTCGTCCTGGTTGGTGGCCAAAATTGCATTCACTTGGACCAACGTGGCGTCTAGCTGCTCAGAGGTCCGGATGGTGCTCGCTTCTAGCTGCTCCGCTGCCCCTGACACAGCAATGAGAGTTTGTTGGGTGGAGGCCGATAGGGGCTTAATTTCCTCCCGTAAGCCGCCGGCTGCCAGGGTAACCTCTTTGGTTAAGCCCACCACGTTGTTAGAAATTAGGCGAGTATTTTCCAAGATTTCCTTTACCCCTGACAAAATTTCAGGATCGGCCAGGGTTTCGGAAATTTTCTCTGAGGATTCTAGAAGATCTTCGTAATTGACCCCGACAATGCCGTCAAGGCGATCGCCGTTGCATAGGATCAGACTGCTATCACAGTCATTCGCCACCGGACCTGGGATGGCATCGCTAACGCTAGCTGACTCCGGCGGTTGAATCGCCACGGTGGTTTCACCAATGAGACCGGACTGACTCGTTTTGATGACAGACTGGGCGGGAATGCGTAAGTCCCCTTTATTGACTTCGATTTCCATCGTCACCGTATTAGAGCCGGGTAAAATCCGCAGGATTTGCCCCACCGGGACCCCACGGTAGCTCACAGCAGAGCCTTCTTGGATGCCCGCCGCACTTTCAAAATCTACTAAAAATCGGTAGCTGCGCTGCCCGTAGCTAATACCTCGCAACCACATCACCAATCCTCCAAACAGGACCACACCTGCCAAGATCAGTAGCCCCACAGAGCCTTCACGAATGGTTCTTGCACGCATTGGGTTTCCTATGGATTAACGGTAGATGGTACAGCCAGTCGAGATGCCCTGGGAGAAATTATACGGGGGGATTACCAACAGTATCAATTGATATCACAAACGACGGCTATATTTGCCACTTGTAAGTCAGATCAGCGGCTGTCATATAAGGCTTTCAGGAATACCCCATGGTCCCAATTAACCCGACGGGTGCAATCGGTCCAGTTCAAATCAGTGGGTCACTCGAATGGGACCGTCGGTAGCTGCGCTAAAAAATTGCCGAACATAGGGATTGGGGGTGTGATCAATGTCCTCCACCGGCCCCATCCATTGCACATTTCCCTGGTGCAGCATGACCACTCGGTCAGCGGTGCGGCGAATGGTGCTGTCCTGGTGGGTGACGATCAAATAGGTGCTGCAGCCGCGATTGCCATGGATATTGCGAATTAGATCTTCGATCACGGTGGAGGCAATGGGATCTAATCCGGCCGTCGGTTCGTCATAGAGGAGGACGGTGGGTTTGTCTTGGGCTTCCCGGGGATTGGTGATGACGGCGCGGGCAAAACTGACCCGTTTGCGCATCCCGCCAGACAGTTCGGCGGGGTAGCGATCGCAAATGTTGGGCAGCCCCACCATTTCTAGCGCTTGCCTGGTCAACTGACCAATCTCGCCGGATGACAGATCAGAATTTTGATAGAGGGAAAAGCCTACATTTTCCTGCACCGTTAACGAATCAAACAGGGCCGCCTGCTGAAACACCATGCCAATATTGACCGGATCCTGGGCATCTTCAATCAAACCGTGGCGCTGTTCACCAGCGATAAAGATATCACCCTGGTCAGCGGCCAGCAGCCCCGCAATAATTCGCAAAATAGTAGATTTACCCGTACCCGACGGTCCAATCAAGGCGACGGCTTCGCCCGGTGTGACCCTCAGATCAACATTGTCGAGCACCTGGTTACTGCCAAATCGCTTGGAGATACCCTTAAGTTCAACAATGGGGATATCACCATCACAGGGAGATTCGGGAACAATCGCGTTTGTTTCTGGGACAGACATGGCGGTAGGCGGTTGCTATAACTCGCTAACAAGCTGGGGACAGCTTATGACAAGATAACCCATGGTTATGAAAAGGGCGTGAGAGATAAGCCTATGCTCTTATGGATCGGTTCACTAAGAAAGTTTTTGAAGCGCAATATTCGCTTTGTTTGGCAAGAAACAAAGGATTTGACCCCGGTTCATAACCGCTGGGTGCGTTGGCTTCTACCAGGTCTATTGGTTAAACGCTGGCTGTTTTTGAGCACGGTGGGTGTGCTGATGGTTGGCCTGGGGGCCATGATCTGGCTCCGGTTGACGCCCGTATTTTTTACGGTGCAGCTGGTGTCTACGGTGCTACGCGCCATTACCCAGTTTATTCCCCGCTACATTAGCGGTCCCCTGGCAGTTTTGTTTGGTCTGTCTTTGATTATTTGGGGGCAGAGTCGCACCCTGGGGTCGATTACTGAAGTACTGCTGCCGGGCAGTCAGGAAAATAGCCTGTGGGATGCGATCGCATCCCATCGCAAACTGAACCGCGGCCCCCGAATTGTGGTGGTAGGTGGGGGTACCGGTCTATCGACCATGCTGCGGGGGCTAAAACGCTACAGTGCCAACATCACCGCCATTGTCACCGTTGCAGACGATGGCGGCTCGTCCGGACGGCTCCGCCGGGAAATGGGGGGACTGCCGCCGGGGGACATCCGCAACTGTCTGGCCGCCCTAGCAGACCAGGAAAAGCTAGTTACCGAACTGTTTCAATATCGATTTAGCAGCGGCAGCGGTCTTAGCGGTCACAGCTTTGGCAATTTGTTTTTGGCCGCCATGAATGAAGTCACTGGCGATTGGGAAAAGGCCATTTCCGCCAGCTCCCAGGTGCTGGCAATTCGGGGTGAGGTTTTACCCTCCACCCTGAGTGATGTCAAACTATGGGCCGAACTCAGCGATGGTCGCCGGATTGAAGGCGAATCGAATATCACTAAGGCCCGTGGTCGAATCATTAGTATTGGTTGCACCCCCACGGCGCCACCGGCTCTACCTAGAGCGGTTGATGCCATCAAAGCGGCTGACTACATCATCATTGGCCCCGGTAGTCTCTACACCAGCATTGTGCCGAACTTATTGGTGCCTGATATTGCCGATGCGATCGCCGCTACCCAGGTCCCCCGCATCTATATCTGCAACATCATGACCGAACCCGGCGAGACCGACAATTACAGCGTATCTGAGCACATTCATGCCATTGATCGCGCCTGCGGTCGCCGTCTATTTGATGCGGTACTCGTGCAAAAGCGCTCACCGTCGGCGGCAGCCTTAGACCGTTATCGCAAAGAAGGGGCGGAACGAGTGGTCTTTGATCGAGATGCGGTGATTGCCTCGGGGCGACGGATTGTCATTGCCAATGTGATGAATGAAACCGAAAAAGGTACCATTCGCCACGACTCACCCCGGCTGGCTAAAGTCCTGATGCGCTGGCACTCACGGGTTTATTAGACATTTTTTGTAGTAGGGACGTTCCATGGAACGTCCCTACTACAAAAAATCGACGCGACTATCCAGCAAAAAATCGACGCGACACCCAGCTCACGATGCCGCTGATAATGGCCCCTGCCATCAGAATGCCAATGGAGGGCATAAACAGGGGATCCCATAGGCTGTACCACAGGTCAAAACCCAAATTAACCTGGGTCGCCCGGCCGGCCAGCGCCGCAACAAACCAAACAAAACTAGCCAACACAAAAAAGAGATTAATCATTAATGCCGTGTTGAGCCAGTCAATTAGGCGTTCTTTCATGTCAGGTATGGGGAATGGACCATGGCTATTATCTCGACCTGGGGTGCCGTAATCAATGGGCCAGCAGCAGCAGACGACCACGACAGGCTCACAAGATAGACCACCAGCCTGGGGATCCAGATCACATACATTTGTAAAGTTTTTCAATGAAACATATCGTCACTAAGGAGGGCTAAATAACCCTATAAGAGACAGAAAAATCGATTATTCCTATCTGAATTAGCCATCATTTGACGACCCGCTAGCAATTTATTTCGCCCTAAAAAGACCTAAAAAAATGTGGCTAACCCATTCAGGTTAGCCACATTATAGACATTGAGTTTTACCGATTGTTAATGCCAGGGGTGAGGGGTGAAACCCCTATACAGCATCGCTCTCCAGACCCTGAGATGCTTGTAAATTATCAGGATCAACAAAGTGGCAAACGGCATCATCGATACAAATTAAAGCCCAGCCAGACTTTTCGATACCCATCAATTCATAGGGTCCATCCTGAACAAAGAATCCCTTATGGTTTCTAGTGTCAGGTTTTACTTCCACGGCACGCTTATCCATTTTTAGGCTCCTTGCAACGGGGGTGGGCTCCAATAAAAAGAAAACCTTATCGGAACCTTTTTTTAAGCTTATCAGTTCCTTTTTGCTTCGCGCATTAAGTTATCTGATCAAAGAAAACGGCCTAAAAAAGGCGGGGATCATTGCCCTGCAACCCTTACAAAAAGCTGAAGCAAGCTCTCTACGAGGGGATTAAAATCGACCATTGAACTCTCTACATACCCAGGGTTGTTTACATAAATCAATGAAGTTTTGCAAACAGGTTAAGCTGGCATCTTCAAGGAATCTTTAAGAAAAAAATCCCGTTTTGTAAGGGTTTCAGCTGTCAAAAATCCATTTTTCAACCCGTTTCAGGCTGTCCCAGTCAGGCTTTCTGGTTAATCCTTCTTTAAAGTTTTGGCGAATATCTGGCTGTACTTCTTCCACAGACATCACCAGTTGGGTGGCCAATTCCACATGCTCACGCACACCTTTACGACCGCTGTCGAGGATTGCAATGGCCATATTGATGTGAGCTTGGGGATCTTGAGGCGTAATCTTAATGGCCTTCTGGGCTGCCTTATAGGCAGATTTGGGCTTATCTGCCAATAGATAGAGCCAGGCGAGGCAAGTATAAATGGCGCTGTTTTTGGGGGCTTGCGCACTGAGGTCCTTAAAGGTGGGGATTAATGTGTCGATGCTTTCCCCCGCCTGGTAGCGGTTCAGACCGGCTTCAAACTGTTCGTCAATGGTTTGGCTCATGGAAAGTTGTGGTGAAAAAACCTTCCTATTTTAAGCCCCCTTAGGACCTAGTCATTGCGATCAGGTCCCAAGTTTGCAAAGAAACGGCTGCTAAAAACCCGTATCGGCTGTGCCGTTCACCTCAATCAATCTAATTAACCTGATGATGCAACCTAGTAACCAGGACTAGGCGCTAAAGGATTTTCCACAGCCACAGGTTTGGTCTGCATTGGGGTTAGTAAACTGAAATCCACCGCCAATGAGGGCATCGCTATAGTCCAGCATGAGACCATAGAGATAGAGCATGCTCTTTTTGTCGCAAATTACCTTAAATCCTTCGTAGTCAAACACTTCATCGTGTTCGCCAATGTTGTCAACGGTTTCAAAGTCCATTAGGTAGGACATGCCGGAGCAGCCGCCCTGACGGACGCCCACCCGCAGGCATAGATCATCTCCCTGCTTCTGTTTGAGGGCGAGGACATGGGTGAGGGCCGCCTCAGTCATCATGATTCCCTGTTGCGGTTTGGTAGCTTGGGTCATGGTTGTCTGTTTAGGTTATTGACGTTTAAATTAATGCTTTAGTCTAGTGTAGCTCAGCCATTGGTGGCGAGCGTTTCTAGCTTTAATGATTGTCATTTAATATATCCGAGTATTATGTCCGAGGTGCCCTTAGGGCCGATGCTGCCAATCTCGAATAGTTGAACAAATCTATCGGGTCGTAGCCAATGGTTTCATTCTTTTCCACAATAGAGGCTGTTCATAACACCAGCTATGGGCTGGCTGGGATGATCGGCCGATGATCACCCTGGTCACTCATAGGTTATTTTATCCATGCCCCCATTGAGTCCGTTTACCCGCCGTCGCATCCAAAAACTGCCACAGACAAACAGCGTTTGGGAGGGCGGACGTTGCTCAATGCCTGAATCGGAGGAGGATGGGCGAGACTGTATTTTATGGATTGATGGCAACCAGGGATATGTCCGCAGCGTTGATATGGTGGCGGCTGATAGCGGTTACGACGCTGTGGCGCGGAGCCTGCTCCAGGCAATTGAGCACCCCCAAGGACCGGCAGAGCCCGGTCGCCCTCAGCGCATTGTGGTTAATGATCGAGAGCTACAGTTCTTTTTGCGTGGCGTACTTCAAGATCTAGACATTGATGTGGTGTATGGGGCGAAACTACCCTGGGTAGATGAGATTTTTGATCACTTGATCTCCCACATCAGCACATCGTTACCCGCCCTGCCTGAGGCCTATGGTAAAACTCTTTGCGACAAGGCCTTGGCCCTGTGGCATCAGGCTCCTTGGTACCGTCTCAGTGAGCAAGAACTGCTGGCGGTTGAGGTAAACCGCTGGGATGTTGAGACCCTATATGTTTCTATTTTGGGAATGGCGGATGTGGACTATGGGCTGCTGTTTTATCGCAGTTTGGATTCGCTGTTGCAATTTCGAGAGCGGGTGTTGAGTTGCGATCGCATGTCACCCCAGGAAATGCAGCAAGTATTTCTCACCCAGGATTGTTTTTTCCTCAACTATGGGGTGGAACGGCCACGACAGCCGGAGCCCGATGACTATGAATTTGGTAGCATTCATCCCCTCGAAGGCATGCGCCATGAGCTAGATGAAGCTGAGGCATCTGCCCTAATTGTTGTTTTAGATGCACTGCAGCGCTTTTTCCAAAAGACTCCCGATACGTTGGATGTGCTAGCACCCCTGGAAAAAACGTTCCGGGTACCCAATCCGATAGCGGGGGCTAGTCCCAAACAGTGTGCGGTCAAGGTCAAATCGCTGCCTGAAGTTTCAGCTAGCTTAATGGCCGAGACCGACGAGATCCTGGATGAAGAGATCTCGATACCGATGCTCCACGATGACCTGGTGCCCGACGGATCCCTCATTCTGCTGACCAAGCTATCTAGCGAGCGATTAAACCAGCTACAAACAGCCAGCCCCTATTATCAAGCCCTGGCCCAGGGGCAGGAAACAGACCGGAGCAGTCAGTCTAAAGCAGCCTGGCCGGTGGTCATTATTCAAACATCACGCCCCAAAGCCACCGCTTTAATTCAGCGCATCCAGACCTTTGGCGGCATTAAAGCCATGTGCTTTAACCCGGGGCACGATCCCTTTAACCAACTGACGTTTCAACTGGGTATTTGGCAGACTGGGGATCGCAACCTGCACCTGTTTCATGAATACGACGTCAATGATGAGCAGCATCGAAAGGCGTTAGACAAATGGCACAAACAACAAATCAAAAGCCAGGGCCATTGCGGCATCATGATTGCCGGAGGGGTTACCGGGCGTAATCGGGGCAACCCCCAGTCAAAAGACATTTTGGCCTTTTTAGAAGTGGGCTTTTGTACCCCCGATGTGCTTAACCTGGAGCCGTTGGTGCTGAGTTATTCCATTGAATAAATGACTGGCCAACAACCAGGCAGTCCCTCACAGGATCCTCACAAGTTTCTCAAAGTTTTGCCCTAGAACTGGCGTATGGGCCACTTGCTGATCATGAATTCATGGCTCAGGGAGAAAGACGATGCTATTTGTCAAAGACATTATGACAAAACCAGTGATTGTTATTCGCAGTTCGGCCACGGTAGAAAATGCGATTTGGCTGATACGCACTAAACGAGTGCGCTCGTTAATTGTGGAAACCGCTGAGGAGCAAGGTCCCTATGGGATTCTGACGGAGAGAGATATTGTTTATAAGGTAATTGCCAAGGGGCGTTCTCCCCATTTTGTTAGGGTTGGCAGTATCATGCGATGTCCCTGTATTCGCATGCCCATGAATGCCTCATTACAAGAGGCTGCTCAGATTTTTTCCGCCACGGGGGTACATCGGGCACCGGTAATCGAGGATGATCGGCTTGTGGGCATTGTGTCCCTAACCGATCTATTAATGAAGGGTCATCCGGGGGCCGGCTCTCGCGATGAGCTATCGCAAAAGGTGCAGACGGCGCTACAGCATGCGCGCATTATTGATGATGAGGCTGCTCAGATTCAGCAAGAATGCGATATTGCCTGGCAAGCATTAGAAGAAAGTAAATCGGAGTCTATGGTTAGTCTTTAGCCCAGGGGTTGGCCCGTCACGTATGCTCCCAATGAAATGCTGCGAGCAGCCAAAGACTCACGGACATAACCGCGCCTGTGAGTAAAAATTGATGCTGGGGCAACAGGGTCAAGCTGGGAATGGTGCAGGCATGGACAAGGCCTATGGCGATGAGGGCTGGTGCTTTGATACCGATGCCCGTCATCAGGTAGCCGAGGGCACTAATGCCGAGCCATAGGGCACACAGGTGGCGCAATATGAACCCCCACCCGCCAAAAATGCCGCCGTTGGTCAAGCCAAGACCGGCGATGACTAACATTGACCATCCGTAAAAAATCCAGCGTTGATTGCGGGTGGTTACCCAAAACCAGGTGAGTTTGCCAGATACTGCGATCGCAACACAGGAAAGGGCCGACCAGACAACGGCCTGGGTGGGCCAATCGAGCAGGTAGGATTGGGCAATCAGAAAAATAATGGCCGTTACCATGCCCCATGCGATCAGGGCCTGGTCTAAACGGGTGAGATAGGTGGAAATCAGAACATGCTTGGGTTGGCCAAGCTGGATTTTTATGACTCCGTGGAGATCGACAGGATCAGCCAAGCTCTGTTTGAGCTGAAAAATGGACATTAAGTGCAAAATTGTAAAACGGTTTTTTAAAGGGGGTATGAAAATGGATTTATTATCACACTGTTATTATATTCTGACCTGAGCAGCCATCTGCCCTGCCAATGCTGACTGTAAGGCAAAGGCGCAACAATCTTCTTCACCCCAAAGACAGATATTCAAAATACTCAAACACTGCTCACCCGGCACCTGGCCAACGCAGTAAAACAACCTCTTCCCTGAGATCTACCTCAGTTTTAGACGCTCGTCGCGTCCGAAAGAGATCGATGCCCATCAGTTCATAGCCCAGATCTTGGGCAATCAGTGCCAGCAGGGACCCCGTGGGAATATGAACCTGCAAATACGAGGCTTGTTCCCCCACCACGTAGGCTAATTGGGCACCGGGGCGGAGTCGCGATCGCAAATTAGCCAAATGCCGAGCCATTCCACCAAAATAAAGTTTAGTGGCCCGAGAATATAACCGAGAGAAACCGCTGGTTTTACCCAGGTCCGCTCGTCTTTGTTCAATAGTACGGGCAATGTCTAAAATCTGAGGATAGTTTTGAATCCACCGATCATCATCATCATCCCGATAGACACTGCGACTATTCGAGCGCACAAACGTATGTTTCACCGCCTGTAGACCAGCCTTATTCTCCAAGAATCCCAGTAACACCGACTCCAAGCGGGTGGTGCGGGTATAGTCTTTTTCATTGGGATAGGGAGGGGATGTGATCACCACATCCACTGAACCAGGCGCAATATGACAATGGGGTTGGCGAGCATCCCCCAACTGAACAATCGCAGGTTTTGCCCCTGGCGCATGCGCGTTAAGCCCATTCAAATCGTCAGCCATCGTCTGGATCTGCCCTAGCCAATGATCAATCACCTGAGCATCCGACTTATGTTTACGCGCAACGCTAACCTCCGGTGCAAACCGCAAATTGCTAGCCACCACCGCCGAATTAGCCAGGGCTAGGCGATAGTGATGCCAAGCCCCCTGAGAGTTCTGACAAACCCGATCAATGTGCCCCAATAACATCAACACTTTCTGCAAGGGACGTGGGCTGATGGCATCTTTAAACAGCAACGCAGTCGCATCAGGTGCAAGGGTGGGAGCTAGATTTGGCATTAAGCCAAGCTCATGGCGAACCGTGGCCGCAATAGTCTCAGCCACCTGACAGAGGGCCTCGACATCGGGCGACCAGTCTAACTTTACAGAACAAGCAAAGTGAGCCATCGGATTGGCCTCAATCCCCAGGGCAGATAAGCCCAGTTTTTTAACCTCAACCAGGGTGGTGCCAGTACCCGCAAACGGATCTAAAACAACGGTCTCTTCGGTGGCTTGAAACTGCCGGAGATAGTGTCTGACCAAGTGGGGGGGGAAAGACAAAACAAAACGGTACCAGCCATGAATAGCCCGATCCTTATGGCTCAGCTGATTGCGGGCTTTATGACCAAGCTCAAGGCCAAGAAAATCTGAATCAGACAAGTTGGGAGACGCCATCGGCAAACACGGCTTGATCCTGGGAAAATCGGAAAAACTTAAAATTCGATCGGAATGAAGTCAAAGGAGGGACAGAGAGTTTGATACCTTAGTCAAAGGGTGAGACAGAGGCAGTATAGCCGACGTCGTCTTTCAGTACAAATGAATTATTAGCAGGGATAACCCATTGCTTTACAAGCCTAAATGCCTAGCGTTGATCAAGAATTAGTGATTTAGGGAATGAATCGGTCTAGGGCCATGGCTATTTGACTGGCCTATGACCTATCTAACCGCTCGGTTCCTCGTCTAAAGCAGCAACGGCTAATAGTTACCCGCAGCATTTGACAGTATTGACAATGTCAAGTCAACCCAGGTGAGACAGTTTCGACATAACAAACGTGAGCTAGTGCTACGTTTCTCAAATTCAGGTCGCTATCACATTGCCGGAGGCGTTACAAATCTGGCTCGCCTCGGCGCCCTGAGTTTGGTAGTGGTGATGTGGTTAGGCTATCGACAGGCTCCATTGCTGTGGGTAGTGCTGATGGCCGCAGGCATTTTGCTGATCTTGACGGAGCCATTTTTACCAGCCCTCTACCCCGAGGTGGCCACCTGCGTTTTCAATAAGGGGTTTAATCGCCTGAGCGTTATCCACGAAATTCCCCGTGGTCGACAACGGCAGCGCAACGTCAATCACTACCATCTGAGCCATATTGAACAGGTCCAGGTATATCGTCAGCGCATCGGGCTGTGGCGCTGGGGATATGTCATGATCATTCGACTATCGTCCCCCGCCAATACGATCATCCACGTCAACGGCCTCTCAGATCAGGTGCTCATCCAAACGGGTGTGGCTCCGATAAAACTGTTGTCTAAGGCAGTGCGTTACCACCTGGGTCGACGGACCATTGTAGATTGGTCTTTTGTGGATGTACCCCAGGGGATAAACACCGCCGACCTCGGTCGTCGCATCGTTGCCCGTAACTCGATGGAACGATTAGACAAATTTGATCTGCGTCGTATGGCCCATCTGATCGAGCAGTTTATTTGGTCGCCATAGTTCCCAACACCCATGTCCCATCTTGGGCCAGTGCAACGTCCCAAAGGTTTAACTTGCATATGATTTAGCACGTACCATACCCATACCCAAATTTGTTCTATAGCCAATGCCGCAGTAGCGACTAAAGTTAGTCAACGCATTAATCCGTTTAACGATCAATGGATCTGCCGTATCCGAAATTTGAAAGGTAAGCTTACCCAGGCAGCCAACGTTCGTTTTGCTATGGGCAACCGTATGCAAATCAAACGTTGTTGCCACCATCGGGGTAATGGTGTCAGGGGCAAACACCAAGCCGCTGTAACGATTCCAGCATTTTCGCAAACTTTGAAATACGGCATCGCGGGTAGGGAGTGGAGACTCTTGGCCATTCTGGCGAAAAACCGCAGGGGTAATCAGCTGAAATGAAACCTGACGGTTAGTATCAGAGGCCTGTTCATAAAGTTGTTGATAGCTGCTGTGGCTGGTCCATTCAGGAATATTGGCAGGCAGAAAATTAGTCACATGCAACCGTGCTGGCCCCAAGTACCAGGGCTTACGCGCAGCCGCTTGCTTTAACCGAGGGCTAATGTGCTCAAACAGAGCGTCATCTAATAAGGCAATGCGCCACCAGCAGTGGGAACCCCCTGGCACCGAATCATGAAAATACTGAAAGGGCGTATTTTCCAAATGCTGACGCGGCAGCAAAAATTTGAGATTGCGGGCGGATTTAGGTTGCGGTTGAGATACTATCTGTAGTGGGCTCAGGGTAAACGATTGACCCTTATGGGTTTGTAGGGCTTGCCCAAGCTCGGCATCAACGGCACTAACCAGGGATAAAAACAACCTGTTTAGATGTCGTCCCCCAAGGTATTGGACTGGAATGGTGGATTCGGAAACTAAATTAATAACGAGGCTTTCTGGCATGCCGCTGGGTCGATTTGCCGGGGTAGATATCCCTTTCTTCTAGCCATCAGCCGTTATGTCCGGGGAAGTGGGGGACCGGTGATGTTGACCCAACGCCGATTCTCAAGGTGAGTTTATCTGAACGATACTGCCCTATGGCATACCTAGCCGAGCGGCCCATGCGCTAAATCAGCCGCGACAAAAAGGTCTAGCTACAAGACAGAGCTAGACCTGGCAATAGCAGACTATGGTTGGAAAATGTATGGCTCTTCAGGATCTAGTATGCTTGTGTAACGTGTGACACATATTTGAGTGATGG
>ERZ1740072.361-NODE-361-length-18846-cov-15.118301_pt1 | contig 18846 bp, 18 predicted proteins | sample MGYA00581733_ERZ1740072 | MGnify/ENA primary metagenome ERZ1740072 (study PRJEB43018, sample SAMN04849741) | marine metagenome | isolation source: floating plastic debris | place: Pacific Ocean | collected 2008-08-30 | study: EMG produced TPA metagenomics...
GATTTTGTTGATACAAGAGTCTCATACATCTTGCGTCAACAATTGATTGTTCTCAAAAATCTCCTCATAAATAGTGATGGCCTCTTGATAAAAAACAATGGCCTGTTTAGATTTTTCTAAGTTCCCATAGACAAGACTGACATTGCCCAGGGTGATAGCTTCTCCGGTGCGAGGCTGACTTAGCATGTGAGATTCAAATAATCCCCAACCAACCGCCCAAGCTAAAACCATAAGGGGGCTGCACAAAAATAAAGACCCAGTTAAAGACAGCCGGTAGGGGCATTGCATGCAATGCCCCTACCGGCTGTCACGGTGCGTTATTGGGATACAAACCGCCTAAGCTTAATTTTTAACAACCCCTAAGATCTGTTGTCAGCTATCTAAAGCCTGTTGCCATTGACTTACCTGATATAGCTCAATTCCCCCATCGAGACCGGCTGGCTTGACGAATCGGATCCGTTTGTAGCTCTTTGTGTCCCCCGGTGGCTGTAGTGATGAGTTTGAGATCGCAACCGCCGTCTACAAAGGAAGTGGTAAACACTTCTTTGTGTGCCTGGCTGAGCAGTTGGATATCCCCACTGAAGAAACGAAGTACGACAAGAACGGTGAGCCCTGTGGTGAACGGGCGCTGACAATGGATCAGCTAAACAAGAGCCAACCATCTCAGGAGTTGACAACCGACCGGCCAGACGGTATTTTAAAGTCATAACTTCATCAAATCTAAGTACGTAATGGGATGGCCTGCTCTCAGGTGAGCATTCCTTTTTTTCATGGCCCAGCACGATGATGAAGACGTAATGTTTGCAGCTCAAGGAGAACATGATGGCGAACTCACAACAAATGCCTGTCCTTCCTATTGATGCCTACTTCTCTCAAGCTTGGTTTGACCGGGAAATGGAAACCATCTTCAGCCGCACTTGGCAGTTCGCAGGCTTTATCGAAGACCTAGCCGACCCCGGTGACTACATCACCGTGCAAGCTGGACTCAACAATATTCTGGTTTTGCTCGATGAGAACCGCCAAATGCGAGCCTTCCATAACCTCTGTCGGCATCGAGGAACTCAGCTCCTGCGAGCAGTTGGGAAGCGAAAGAAATTTATCACATGCCCCTACCATGATTGGACTTATAACTTGGAGGGTGAACTAATGGGAGTCCCAGAGCGTAAAACACAATTTCCAGACTTAGATCTAAAAAATCTGCGCTTATACAAAGCCTCTGTGGGAACGTGGCGGGGTATGATCTTTGTCCATCCCGATGAAAATGCGGAATCACTAGAAAGCTGGTTTGGTCCAGTGGAGCCGTATTTAGGGCCTCATCAACCCGATAAACTCGTGGAATATGTAGATGGGCGCTATCGCTATGAAATTAATGCCAACTGGAAAATCATCGTCGAAAATTACATCGATGGTTACCATGTTGCGCACCTCCATTCTGAAACCCTAGACATGTACGACCACCAACAACAGGAAAGTGGGGTTGTGGGTAATCATTGTTATTTGTATGAGCCACTCGCTAAACGCTATCTAGATGGAATTGAGAACAACTCACCCCTACCATTGATTGATCATATTCCTAAAGATAAACTTGGGGCCTATGTGCCGCTGCTTTTTCCCAATCTGGGTTTGGGTGAAGCTGAATCAATCTGGTCTACCTTCTATGTGATTCCAATCGCGCCAGACAAGTCCATTGTGGAGACCCGGACTAAAGTAATGCCAGTTTCGGACGAGAAATTGATGGCCCAAGCATGGCAATCCTGGAGTTCTCCCAAGGAGCTTAAGGGCGACAAATACGATACGGGTGATCCAGACGATCCGTTGGCCTCAGGTGATTTTATGGCAGAAGATACCTACGTCTGTGAACAACAACAGCGATCGCTTAAGTCACCTTATTTTTCAGTGGGGGCCATGGCAAAATATCTAGAGCGGTCCGTTTACCAATATCAACTCAATATTAAAAGTTTTATGGAACCTGTTTAGAAATCAATTTCGTTTCCTTGTCACACTCGACTTGTCTACATCGCACCGCTTGCAGCAACCCTTATTCTGAAAATTCTGTGTGTAAGGATGTCCCTTAGTTTGCGGTAGCAGTTGGTTCAATAACCGTCCAGTCGGTATAATTTAGAAATGTCACATGATATTTCTGAACAATTGTTAGAAGCTGCCGAAACTGTTATCCTCCGCAAAGGAATTGGCAATCTTACACTCAGTGCCGTTGCTGCCGAGGCTGGTATGAGCAAAGGGGGACTTCTGCATCATTTCCCTACAAAAAATAATCTCATTGAATCCTTGGTCGTAAGGAGTGCGGAGCAGTGGAGAAAGTCTTACCAAGATGCTTTTCAGCAAACAAGCGAAGGGCCAGGGCGCATGACCCGTGGCCTACTCGACTACTGTATGACAGATGCTGAAAGCTGGACAGAAAAGCTGCTGCATATCTCTTCTGCAGTTTTTACAGCGCTTGCCCAGGACCCGAAACTTGTCCAACCGATGCGAGATGTTTATTCTGACCTGCACGAACGCTTGATGGACGATGGACTCCCTCCAGGTGTAAGTGAAGCAGTGGTAGCAGCTATGGATGGGCTTTGGCTTAATTGTGTTTTGGGGCTTGCCCCCATTGACCAGCCTCGCTTAGATCGAGTGCGTCAAGCGCTCAAGGAGATGGTTACAACTGCGTTAGAGTAACTTGCTTGAAAGCGAGATTCCTGTCTTGTAGGTTTGGATTCTGAGCTGAGTTTAGTCAGCCAATGTCAGTTTCTGAGAGTGAGTCGTTACTGTTTAAGCTTTGGGGTTCACTTCACTGTGCCCAGTTAACAGGAGGGATAGTCACCTCTGTTGTTGTGTGCTACCTACTCCAAACCCCAGGGCTAACAACATAATCATTGAGCCTGGGCCAAATTGGTAAAGAAGCGACAATGCCGCACCAGCATTTTTTGTTTTTAATCTACACAGTTTTTTTGATTAGGGCGATCCACCTCTAAATCAACACATCTGTGGCCTAAGGGCTATAAACAACAGATACCCAAAAGCAGCGGGTGAGGTTCCTTAGAGCCTCACCCGCTGCTTTTGTAAAACTAAAGAAGACGTTGCCTTACTCGTCGTCGTCCTCATCCTCATCATCCTGAGGATACTCGAAGCTATTGGAGCGATTAGTCAATACCGACTTACCCAGGCTAAGAGCCCGTTGAGCCTGTAATTCTGCTTTTTTCTTCCAAACCGCGCGGTGCATGTTGCGCTTCGATTTGGATCGTTTCTTCTTAGGAACTGCCATGGACCTGGGAAAAAGTTAGATAACCTATCGATAATAAACTAAAGTCGTGCGCTTAGCACAGCTTCTAAAACGAAGATTCTGACGAAGACTCCAGTAATACTCGAGCGCCGCGATAGTAGGTAGCCCAATACTCCGTCACCGGCTGCTGGCTCCACTCTTGACGGCTCACTCGCAGATTAAGGACCGGCACAGCGATGCCATCGCTGTTCTCCCCCGTCACACTAATCACCACTTCCGTAATTAGCAGATCCTGGTCAAAACTACGCTGCGCCCCCGCCCGCGCCGCCATATTTGCCCGTCTCACCAAGGTGCTGTAGGGTTCACCCTGTTCTAAGGTCAAAAATAGATTTAACCGTGAGGTGTAAGCATAGGAAGCCTTGGGCATAATCAACGCTTCTGTCAGCCATAAAGCCCCTGACGTTCCTAGTAATACCGCTAACCCGACGGGGGCAAATGAGGCACTGAGACGTTGCGATAGGGGGCGCTGGCGTCGTCGTCTGGAATAGGGGCGATAGGGTGATGTCGTAGACATGTAGATCAACGGCTAGCTAGCGATTAATGGCGTACGGATAGAACTGTAATATAAACCGCGCCACATCTGTGGTTTCAGGAAAATCTGGAGGATGCGGTCTAATCAATAAAACTATTGTCAAACTTTCCCACTTTTGTATCGTGAATGATCATCAATGGGGACGCTATCCTGGCCACAATTTTGATTGGATGGGGGGTGGATACGAAATCTTGGTGGCCTGCCCCCGATCTCGCAGGGCAACCACAAGGGATTGCCCCTACAGGATTGCTCGGGCTTACTGAATTCGGATTTGGTATGACTCGTCCATTCAGATTAAAACTTTGGGGTTTACCCTATAAAAAACCTAGGCGTTGCTGATCCTCGGTATGATTTTATCTGCGAGATACTGTCCTATGGCATATCTCGTCGATCAGTTCATCCTCTAAATCAGCAACGGCAAAAACTACCCTTCTGGATACGAACGCTGTTTAATGGGACATCGACTTATAAGTTGATACCGGATATGAGCGCAAATGTCTCAACTTGCAGTACCATATGGCGCTGAATGCGTTTGTTACCTTCAACGTCAATCTGTACTTGGTGATCTCTGATGTCGACTTGCTGGGCAATTATTATCGGAATCAATCAGTATCAGGGTTTTCAGCCCCTGATGCAGGCTCAAAATGATGCGGTGGGTATTCGGCGATATCTGATTGATGATGCCGGATTTGCACCGGAAAATTGCATCTTGCTGAGTGATTTGTCTACGTCGACCGAGCAGGAAGCGGTCTACCCTGACCGAGTGGCCATTAATGACTGGTTAGAAACCATTTGCCAAGGGCGGGTACAACGTGATGATACCGTCTGGTTTTATTTCAGTGGCTATGGGGCCCAGGCAGATAATAAGGACTATCTGATGCCCGTTGATGGGGACCCGGCCCAGGTTAAACAAACTGGGATCTCTTTACAGGATGTGGTCAAACACCTAAAGCAAGCACCGACCCAGAACACCATGATGGTGCTGGATATGAACCGCAGCCAGAGTGCCCTGGCGGGTCAGGCGATTGGTGAGCAGGTGACTAAGCTGGCGCGCAAAGCCCGCATTCCGCTGATCTTGTCTTGTCAGCCCAATGAGTTCTCCCATGAAACCTTGGCGGTTCGTCATGGGTTGTTTACGGCTGCGCTGTTAGAAGGACTGCGCTATGACGGCTGTGCCACCCTCAGCCACCTGGAACGCTATTTAGTAGAACGGGTCCCCGAGCTGTGTGAACACCACTGGCGACCCATTCAAAATCCGCTGGTGGCTTTACCAGAGGAGCAAAAGTTTCGGTTGTTGTGGCATCAGCGGGATACATCTGCCCCTGAGGCCGCAGCTCAAGGTGATGCAGCAGCTCAGGGTATAGACGTACCGGAGACCGAGCCACTGATTCCCGATAATCCAGATACTGCAGTTTATGCGCCGGAGACCGAGCCGCTGATTCCCGATAACCCGGATGCAGTTGATTGGGATGATGGGGCGGGGCTGGTTCCTGAGCCTGAGCAGGTATTGATTTTAGAAGATGATTTACCAGAGGAACCGCAACGGGAGCCGTTCTCGCTAGATCCGGTTGAGGCTGATGATGACGAGGCCGATGTCTATGGCACCACCCTGGAGAATGAACTGCCTGATGATGAGCCGACTAGTAAGGGGCGTACGGGTGGTTGTTTAGGGGCGTTGGGTGCCTTGGTGGCTCTGTTGTTGCTAGGGGCTGTTCTGTTTCGTGACCAGCCGGCGGTGCAAACTGCGCTGGAACGTGTGCCGCCTGATTGGCTGGCGCGGGTTGGTTTGGACCCTGATGGGATAGGGGGTGGTGAGACCGATGGTGAGACCGATCCGGATGTAGTTCCTCCGGACGCTCCTGACGCTGAGCCAACGGTGGATGGGGCAGCGGAGGAGTCAACGGCTGAGGCACCGGATGGTGACCCAGCTACTGAGCCTGCAGGCACCGAAGAGTCAGATACCGAGGACCCAGACCCTGAGGAATCGGAGACTGAGGAGCCGCAGACCCCAGACAACCCGGATGCGGAGTTGGATGTGGAGGAGGCTGGCGGTGTGGTGGATGACCCCGATGCTGTGGCCGCTGATGGTGAAGATGCTGTGGCGACCAGCCCCGATGGTGTGGTGGCTGCTGCGGGTAATACGACGACGACCGCGACGGATACGTCGGCACTGCTGGCTGAGGCGCGGCGGTCGTTACGGCCTAGTCAGGCTTCTCGGTTTGCGGGTGCGATCGCAACTGCCCGTCAAATCCCCCCTGGTGATCCCAACTATGCCCAGGCCCAGGCCGACATCAAGCGCTGGAGCCAGGTGATCCTTGACCTGGCCGAGGGTCGCGCCGCTGAGAGCGAATTAGACGCCGCCATTAACGCCGCCGAGCTAATTCCCAGCGAGCCTGCCGATGTCTATCAAACCGCCCAGGAACGGATTAGCTTTTGGCAGACCCGCGCCGATGCCAGGGCCCTGATCCGCGAGGCCCAGGCAATACCGCGTCTCGGCCAAGCCAGCACCTATCAAAATGGAATTTTGAAGCTGCAGGACGTCCCCGACAACCTACCCATTGAGCATGGCGATGCCCAGCGGCTGATCGGTGAATGGACCGAAAAAATGCTCACCATTGCGCGGGCGCGGGCGGCTCAAGGGCGATACGACAGTGCCATTGAGGCCGCGTCACTGATCCCCGAAAATACCCAGAACTACCAGCAGGCCCAGACCGAGATCACCCGTTGGAGAGAACAATAGGCCATGCAATCCCGCCGTATCCCCCCCGGTCCTGGTCAGGAGTCCGTTTGGGACTATCCTCGCCCCCCGGCCCTAATGGATAGCTCTAAGCGTATCCAAATAATCTTTAATGGCCAGACCATAGCCGAAAGCCTCCAGGCTAAACGGGTCTTAGAAACCAGCCATCCACCGGTCTATTATCTGCCGCCAGCGGACATTACCATGGACGTTCTAACGGCGGCCCCTGGTACCTCATTTTGTGAGTGGAAAGGGCGCGCCCACTATTACACCCTGACCGTGGGCGATCAGGTGGCAGAACGGGTGGCCTGGTATTACCCAACACCCACCGAGCGATTTCAGTCCATCGCCAACTATGTGGCCTTTTACCCCAGTGCCATGGAGGCTTGCTATGTCGATGGTGAGCGAGTCCAAGCCCAGGCTGGAGACTTCTATGGCGGATGGATTACCGCCGATATCGTCGGCCCATTTAAAGGGGCGTCAGGTACCTGGGGATGGTGATTCTAATCGGTTAGCACGGTTTGAATATCACCCAGAATATCGACAATGGCTTGGAGCTTGGTCTCAATGACCTGTTTCTGTTTGATGAACTGGTTGAGCCGTCGATAGCGGGCAATGGCCATACTCAAGACCGGTACCTGCTCTGGCGGACATTGTTCCGCTTGGATTTGCCCGCTGCTGCTTAACCGACACAGATAATACTGACTCGACTTTTCGTCCGCTGCTGTCGGATTTGCGTGAGATACCGTGGTGACATTGGCGTTGTGGCTGGTCGGCTCATCCGTCGGTGTCCCCTGGGCCAACATATTTTTTTCAAGGGCTGACAGGTAGTTCATCAAGTCATTGGCATCACCATGGCGAAAAAGAGCCACATCCATGGTTTCTAGCTGGGTTTGCTGGGATTGATCGCCACCGATAGCGGTCTGTTCCAGCTGAATGCCGTCAGACGGATTTGAGTATTTAACAGAGGGGTTCGAGTATTTTACCGATGCATTTAAGCTGGCTTCAGAGGCTAACCACCCTGACACTACCGGGCCTTCAGCATAGACCTGATGAATATTTTGAGCCAACTGTCGCAGCCGGAGCTGGTACTGTTGCACCTGTTTGTAAATATCGGTTAGCGCATTCAGAGCAATAGCCGGATTTACCTCATAGCGAAGACTGTTAGGTTCGCCATCGTCTGTGTGGGGAAGTCGGGGAACTTTAGAAGTAGGCATTGCCTGTGCTACCAAACTGCCAAGTGAAGAGAACGTGTTCTATGGTGCTAACCCTGATGCAAACTGCAGGGTGCAGTCGCCTATAAATCCTAAAACAGTTGAGTTAGAACTGTTTGAAAGACAGGGCGCTTAATAGAATCTTTGAAGTAGTGTTGAATTTGATTATGTCGACCCGTTCAACAGCAACATTCAAGCTGCCAATATTGAACGGACTCACCATTAATGATTAATCTGTCTGCCCCAGTATACTGCGGCTTTTTAGAAGCGCCATAGGGAGTCTGCATAAACCTGGTGCCATAGGCTAGAACGATTTGCCACAGCCTATAATTTCTGTAAATGACGTGACAGTTCTCTGTGCCAATGGGGGTATTGTTACCCTTTATGGGCAACTTTTCTTGATACGTGCCACCATAGGGGCGCAGGTGCAACGTGCCTGCTAATGTGTTATTTCGCTTTGTTTGTTGGATAGCCACCCAAGCGATTAGCTATCGTCATTGGGGTCTTCAATTATGCGATTACCTCCATCTGTTCGATACTTACCGTCTCGATTTCAGGTTGCATTAAATCCATGGCTCTGGCTTGGCATCTTATTAACGGGTGTGGTCGGTGTCTATGCCTGGCAATATCGCCAAGACTCAGGACAGCTACCCTGGCAGATCGGGGCGACGGGGTTAGGCAGCTCAGGCGATGCCACCTCCACCGATGTGCTGCTTGAGTCCCTGACGCCTGAAGAGCAGGCCGTTGCCGCCGAATTAGACAATATTGAACTACTGCTAGCTCAGCTTGACTCCGATGTGTCTGCCCTGACCACAGGGGGCGATGCCAGCGCTGCTGCTGCCCTCAATGAGGCCTTGGCTGATGCCCCCGAGGTATCAAGTGAGTCCAGTGTTGAGCGGTTGACCCGCTACATCGATGAATACAGCTTTGTGGGCACAAACGCTCGGGGCTCAAACCCTCAGGCGACAAGAAGCAATGCCCCCATTCCGCTACAGCGCGAGCAACCCCCCCAGTCTACGTCTGTGGAAGAGTCTCAAACTGCGGCTGCCCTGGCCGAGTCTTTTGCGGCCCGTCAGCAGCAGCTTGAACAGGCTCGTTCTGCAAATTCGGAGGCTGAACAACCCGCTTCGGGGACCGACGTTACGAGGGCACCTGTTACCGGACTACCCGCCGAGACTGCGGGCGGGGTGGTTACCGATGATCAATCCTCCTTTGTGTTTGACCAGACGGGGGTGGTTCCTGGCAGTTTGGATGGACTGAACCGCACATTTATTCGCACCACCCCCAATATGTCGCCCCCCCCTGGGACGACGGGGTATGTGCCCCCGGCCTCTTTGCCAGCTTTTAACCAGGCTAACCAACCCTCGAGTGAAAACCCATTTGCTAACCGGTCTTCTGGTGCTTTTGAGACGGCTGCTCCCTCGGTTGAGCTGCCTGAGCGCTCCCAGGTGCTGCCGCCTGCCGGCCCCTCTGTGACTACGCCATTGGAGCTGCCAACCCTGGATGGCTCTAATCAGCCAGCCACCTCTAATCAGCCCCGCAATGCCTGGGAGGCTCTTTGGGATTAGGGGCTAGGGCTAGAATCTGCCGTAGCTGAGCCTGCGGCTGGAGGTCTGCTGGGCTGCTGGGCTGAGGCGATTGTCACCGAAGGTTGGCTGGGATATTCATTGTCCTAACTGACCTGACGGCAGCAGAATAGGGAATTGCAGGTAAGCTGTAATTTTCTAGTTTGTGCTGGTTAAGGAGCCACCCATGGCAAAGCAAAAGGGTAAAAAGACAGGCCAGGCAACGGATCGGGTCGTGTATTCAGAATTTGGTCAAAATCCGGCCATGGAGCGCGCCGTGCCGGACCGCCCGCCGTCTGAGCAAGATCTGCGGGTGCAGGTGAGTGGCAAGGGTCGCAAGGGTAAGAAGGTGACTATTGTCAGCGGATTTCAGCATGCCCCCGAGACCTTAACCAAGCTGGCTAAGGCCCTTAAAGCCCAGTGCGGCTCCGGTGGGACGGTTAAGGACAATACCATTGAAATCCAGGGGGAGCATGCTCCTAAGCTGGTGACTCTGCTGATTGAAAAGGGGTATCGAGCCAAGCGCAGCGGCGGCTGATATCCCTGTGGTTTTCCCTGTTTTTTCTATGGCTTTTATGAATTCAAAGTTGGGGCGATACGGGCTTCTGGGGCTGTTAGTGTGTCTGTGGATTGGCTGGCTGGGGTTGGGGGTGAGTGCCCTGGGGGTGAGTGCCCTGGATGACTGGCGGCAGCAGCCCTGTGTTAGGGCCCTCAGTCAACGTCAAATTCTACCTGTGGAGCAGGTGCGCTATGGCGCTCAGCCAATATCACAGCGGCAGCTGGCGACGGCGGTTCTCAAGGCGTTTCCAGGGGAATTTGCAGCGGCTAATGCGGCCTTGGGGCTGACGTTTGATGGGGAAACCGAAATAGATCAGCTGCTGCTGGCGGCTTTGGGGGATGCGGCTGGGGGGCAGCGGTCTACGTTGCGATCGCAGGCCCTATCCATCCTGGCCACCGGGGCGGCCCTACCCTACCAGGCCCATGCCACCCGCTTACTAGACGCCACCTTTCGCGACAGCTCACTGATTTCCATAGACAGCCGTGAAGGCGTAGCGGCGGCCCTGGCCCAAGGGGTTATTCCCACCGAGGCCGATACCCTGGCTGCGCCTCCCCGGTTTAATCCCAATCGCAGTGCGTCCTATAGTATGGCTGCCAATCTGCTGTGTGCGGCCAGTGATGACCAGACCGTTGCGGCCCTGGTGCCCCAGCGGATTCAGCCCGGTAACATCGCTCCCCCGTCCAGTCCTGAACAGGAGCTGCGCGGAGCCTGGCTGACCAATATTGATAGCCAGGTTCTCTTTTCCCGCGCCAACCTAGAATCAGGTCTACAGCGGCTGGCGGCGCTTAATTTCAACACGGTGTACCCCACGGTGTGGAACTGGGGCTATACCCTATACCCCAGTTCCGTGGCGCAGCGCACCTTTGGCTATCAGCAGGGGCTGTACCCCGATTTGGCTGATACGGGTGAGCGCAACGAGGCCCTAGAGGCGGCCCAGGGTGACCGCGATATGCTGCAAGAACTGATCAGTCTGGCCCATCCCCTGGGGTTGCGGGTGATTCCCTGGTTTGAGTTTGGGTTTATGGCCCCAGCAGATTCGGCTCTGGCCCGCAGCCATCCAGAGTGGCTTACCCAAAAGGCCGATGGCAGCACGGTCAAAGCCGAAGGCACCCACCAGCGGGTGTGGTTAAATCCCTTTCACCCTGAGGTGCAGCAGTTTATGCTCGACATGGTGAGCGAACTGGTGGCTAACTACCCCATTGATGGTTTTCAGGTGGATGACCACTTTGGCCTACCGGCGGTCTATGGCTACGATCCTTACACCGTTAGCCTGTATCGCCAGGAGCACAATGGTCAGGCTCCACCGACGGATATTTACGATCCAGACTGGACCCGCTGGCGTAGTGACAAAATTACCGATGTCATGGGGCGCATCTTTGAGGTGGTCAAGACCCGTCAGCCCACGGCAGTTTTATCGGTGTCGCCCAACCCCCATGAGTTTGCCTACCGATATTTTTTGCAAGATTGGGATACCTGGGTAAACCGAGGCTATGTGGAGGAGCTGATTGTACAGCTCTATCGCAGCGATCTGGGGCGGTTTGTGTGGGAAATGAACCGCCCTCCGGCCCAGGCGGCCCGTCGCCACATTCCCACGGCGGTGGGGGTGCTTAGCGGTTTGCGAGGGCGGCCCGTACCCATGGAGCGGATTCAGGAGCAGGTCAGGGCTATTCGCGATCGCAGCTATGCTGGTGTGTCTTTTTTCTTCTATGAGTCTCTTTGGTGGTCAGACACCGAGACCTTAGACCAGCGTCAGCAGTCTTTGCTGCAGCTATTTCCCCACAAGGCCACCGTTCCCCAGGTTTGATTCCGCGCCTATTGCAACCCCTATTGAACCGGTGTATCCACGGCTGCCGGTACGTCGGTGCCTGGTGCGGGCACCTCTGAGTCGACCACGGTGGTTTGCGCCGATGGTTGAGTCTCTTGCAAAATTACCGTCTCCGGCAGCCGATTAATCTGGGTCTCAGTTTCAGGTTCTGGCACCGTCCCCAGGTTTTCAAAGCCATTTTCAGTTGGGGGGATAATCTCTGTCGGTGTTGCCACGGTCTCCCCAGGTATGGTGGGCAATGGCGGTTTTTCAATGGGTTGATTGATCACTTCGGGCACCGTAGTCTCGGGCACCGTAGTCTCGGGCACCGTAGTCTCAGGCACGACGGTCTCAGGCACAATCAACTAATCCACAGAGTAAACAGCATCAGACGCAGAATGCACCTCGGGAACGGGCGAGTAGGACAAGGGGACGACGGGAACGGGCACGACGGTCTCAGGCACGACGGTCTCAGGCACAATCACAATTTCCGGTGTTTGAACCGCTTCCGGCGCGGGCTGTTCCACCGGCCCTGTCGGTTTGACAATGGGATCGACTGGATCGGGGGTTGTGGGGTCGGGGATGACTGGTGCGACCGGTGCAACCGGCTCGACTGGGTCGACTACGGGGCTCGGAGCGGTTGGTTTTGTGACCGGCGGCTGAGGTTGGGCAGGCGGCTGAGGTTGGGCAGGCGGCTGAGCGGCCTGCTCACGCGTTGGCTGATTGACCGTGGCGCTGACGGCGCTTTCAAACCCGCCCGCCAGGTTGCCCCGTTGCAAAAATGCAGCGGCGGGTGACACCGTAAACTCCGGTATGGCTCTGGTTCTGGCTACGGGTGCATTGTCACTGACCGAGAGAAACGCCGGATTTTCAATAACGTCATCGCCATCCTCAAACTCGTCTTGTTGGTTGAGGGCATCTTGAATTTCCTGGCGGACCGCATCAACGGCTGCATCCCCCGTATCCTCATCCAGATTGTCGATGCCCAGTCCCGTTATCAGGTCGCTGGTGGCGTAGAACTCATCCAGGTCAAACGAGAATAGATTTAAGGTGCCGTCCGCCTGCAATACCGCCATTTCTCCGGCATAGAGCGGCTGCTGCGCCGAGCCATCCTGGTTAAAGGCCATCATGGGTCCGGCTGGGTTATTGGTCAGAGCGCCAATGATGGTGATGTTGGTTTCGGGCACAAATCGGACAAACAGGGCCGACCCATGGATGCCCGTGACAGCGTTAGGGGTTTGAATGGTGGTCCGTCCCTGCCCTGGTGGGATCAGCAGCAGCACCGTTCCGTTGGAGAGACGAAAGTTTCTGGTATTGGGGGTAAATTGAAAAACGGCGCTCTCGCCAATGCGAGCCAGTGACCCATCGTTAAAACGGAGTTCTGCGCGGGAGCGACTGGCGGTGCTGAGGGCGTCATTAAGCCCCAGCACGTCAGAGACTTTTGCGGCGCGCGAACGGCCATTGGTATAGAGTTGCACGTCATTGCGAGTGAGCTCTACCCTGGCCCAGGTAAGGGTGGACTGGGCTAGGGCTGACCTGGGCATCGATATCAGCATCCCCAAGGATGCGCAAACCAGGGACAGCCAGCGACCAGTCGCCGCTACATTCAATTTTTCCATTACAGTTGGATGCGAACCGATCAATTAGTTAGGACAACTACCTGATGACCCCCGATAAAATGCGTTTATCCATTAGCGAATAAACGCCTATTCCAAAGCCGTAATGCTGGCCTGACTCAGGTCCGAACTATGGGCTATGGAAATAGTGAGATCATCAAACCCCCAGATATATAAAGTTCTTCATGCACCCTTAAACTCATGCTACTGGCCTTGTTCGCAAAGATGGGCAAGATTTGATGAAGTGTCGAACGTTAGTTCACACTTTATTTGAAGATTGTGTCCGGCAAGTTAGAAATCGTCCATCAACAGCGGCGCCAGACGATTGAGAATGGGATCGTCACTATCTGGGGACTCATCCGCTGTCTGGCTGTCTGGCCCTTGGGCCACTGGCTGACTATTGGTTGGGGTATTTGTCTGGCTATCTATCTGATGATTTTGCGGGCTAGCGGCGGCTGTGGTGTTAGTCTCGCCTTCGAGGGCCGCCACTCGGACGTTCAGCTGGGCGATCTGATGCTGTAGCTCCATAAACAGCAGTACAGACTGGGTGGGTTCCTGGGCCAGTAAGTACTGCTGCAGTGCCTGCTTACACAGATCGCTAAAGCTTTGGTCATGTTTTGCCTGGTGGGTTGCGATCGCATCCAACAAAGCCCGATCCCCCTCACTTTCATCGAAGGAAACGCTCTTACGGATGGATCTAGCAGCCATGTTTAATTAATCAGCAGCAATAACACTGCCCCTAATAACGCATAGCCAGGGGTTGTCCGTCAATCTAGCCAGCAGCCTAGCCAGCAGCAGCCTTGAGGTTAGCCAGTTGAGCCTCACCATAAATGTACTGACCCAGGGCATTTGCCTGGCGTGACGGCTTTGCCAGATGGCCCTTAAGTCGGGCCTCCTTTAGTAAGGGTCGCAGCTCGCTCCAGAAAAACTCCCCACCCCCACCGGTCACAATCACATCCGTGGCCCGCTCTGGCAGCCATCCCAAAAACCGCTGGGAGAGTTCACGGGCAAAGCTCTTACGCAAGCTGGGCAAAATTTCATCTAGGTCTGTCGGGCGTGAGGCCCCCTTAGGCCGATAAAAGCGCTCCCCCTCCGCATTGTGAACCGCCGCAATCAGCGATAGCGACTGGCTATCAGCCCCATCAATCTGTGCCGCCACCCGCTCATAAAATTGCGCCATCCCAAACGACTCACTTTGAGACGCCCCGCGAGCAAACCGGAAGCGATCAATCGCCAAAAAGTCAGTCGTTTGATGACCAATATCCACAATGGCCACCGATAGATTGGGAAAATCAGGACTAGAGGTGCGCTTACTCTGGGCTTCACTCCAGATCAGGCTGCCATAGCCCTCTGGCATCACCCACACCTTCTCCACATTTATTTCCATCGACTGACCCCGATACACCATGACATGGGGGGAGGTCAGCAGGCTGATGATTTCCGACTTTTCGCTATCAAACTGTTCCTGGGAGTGATAGGGCAGCCCCAGTACCACGCCCAGATTGCCCTTAAGGCCAAAGTAGCCCACACAGGCCAACGTTTTCACCAGGGCATCATCCACTTTTGACTGTCCCACCCCCAGATCAGCCCCAAAGTCAGCGGCTAAATGACCGACGGCATATCCCTTCCCCTGGTATTCCAGCCACATATCCAGCAATGGGTCACTGGGTTGCGATTCAAAGCCACCGCGTCGCGCCTGCTCTACTGTCAGATGGGCGACATTCGAAGGAACTAACACCACATCATTCTGATTGCGTTTGATACAGGTTTTAGTGGCTGTACGACCAAGGTCGATGCTAAGGAGCTTCATCTTAGAAGTAGGCATAACGCAGATTGGGAGCTAAATAACTTTTAACAACGAATAAGTAACTCAGATCGATCCTAACTGTGAAGGCGCTGTTAAGTAAAACCTCCACAACACAGAGGTGACGGCTCAAGTTCTGATACATCATGCCGTAACCTCGGTTTCTCAGGAGTCGTCCTCGTGACAAAGAGGCAGTTGCAGAGAAATATCTAAAACCAGTGATTGGTTCAATTGTACTATAGGCCGCGATTTTCTCAAAAATCCACAAAAAGCATCCGTTCTGGTAACAAATGAAACCCTTAATACAGCCTAATTAGATGGAGTTTGAAGAAAACCTATGAGTCCGTCCATGTTTTAGAAAATAGTGTCTACGCTGGTAGCCAAGAAAGCGCCCCTACCGCATCTACGAAAGATTCGAATTTTGGATGTGGCCACAAATTAGACACTAGGAAACAGGTTATGGCACAAAGTTTTGGAGTAATTGGTTTGGCGGTGATGGGGGAAAATCTAGCCCTCAACGTCGAACGTAACGGTTTTCCGATTTCTGTTTACAATCGATCCCGCGAAAAGACAGATGCCTTTATGGCGAATCGTGCGGGCGGCAAGAATGTCGTGGCGGCCTATTCCCTAGAGGAGTTTGTGGCGTCCCTAGAGCGACCCCGTCGGATCTTGCTAATGGTTAAAGCTGGTAGACCAGTGGATGCGGTTATTGAGCAGCTAATGCCGCTGTTAGATCCCGAAGACATGATCATCGACGGTGGTAACTCCCTCTATGAGGACACTGAGCGTCGTGTCAAAACTCTAGAGGGAGCGGGCTTCCGCTTTATCGGCATGGGTGTGAGTGGTGGTGAAGAAGGGGCCCTCAATGGCCCTAGCCTCATGCCCGGTGGTACCCGTGCTGCCTATGAATCCATTGAGCCCATTGTTAAAAAAATTGCGGCTCAAGTGGATGATGGCCCCTGTGTCACCTATATCGGTTCTGGCGGTGCCGGGCACTACGTCAAGATGGTGCACAACGGCATCGAGTATGGCGATATGCAGCTGATTGCTGAAGCCTATGACCTCATGAAAAATGTTCTAGGTCTAAGCCACGAGCAGCTACACGAAGTCTTTGCCCAGTGGAATACCACCGAAGAACTAGACTCCTTCCTAATTGAGATTACGGCTGATATCTTTACCAAGACCGAAGGGGATACGGCCCTGGTGGAGAAAATTTTGGATGCCGCCGGTCAAAAAGGTACGGGTCGCTGGACCGTGATGAATGCCTTAGAAATGGGTGTCAGCATTCCTACCATTACGGCGGCGGTGAATGCGCGGATTATGTCGTCCATTAAAGACGAGCGGGTGGCAGCCTCCACACAGATTAGCGGTCCCGATGGCAAGATCTCTGAGAATACAACTCTGTGGATCAACAAGATTCGCGATGCCCTATATTGCTCTAAAATTTGTTCCTATGCTCAGGGAATGGCTCTGCTGCGTAAGGCTTCAGAAACCTATGGTTACGACCTAGATTTAGGGGAATGTGCGCGCATTTGGAAAGGTGGATGCATTATTCGCGCTCGCTTCCTAAACAAAATCAAGCACGCATTCTCAGAGAATCCTGCGTTACCTAACCTGTTGTTGGCTCCTGAGTTTAAGCAAACAATTCTGGACCGACAGTCGGCTTGGCGTGATGTTGTGGCCATGGCAGCCCAGTATGGTGTGCCCGTCCCTGCCTTTAGCGCGTCATTGGATTACTTTGACAGCTATCGTCGGGCACAGCTACCCCAGAACCTGACTCAGGCCCAGCGCGATTACTTCGGCGCCCACACCTACAAGCGGGTGGACAAAGAAGGCGTATTTCATACTGAGTGGACTAAGGAAACAGCCACAGTTTAAACTGCCGCTATTTTCGTAATCGTCATTTTTTCAATCAAAAGGCCTGTCACCATTGGGTGGCGGGCCTTTTATTATTTCAAGCCCATCCCTACACGAGTTCGTCTTTGGTTAGTTCGCCTGTGATTTTAGGCGGCCCGCTCGTCAGGAACAGGCTTATTTTTCTTATCTTTAACAGATAAATAGCGAGAATCTGATCGGTTTTAAGAACGGATTCAATAGCGATTTAAAAGTTAATGCATCTGTTTCCTGGGCAAAAATTATTTCGCTGTATTCTGTGGGTAAATGGGCCGAATTTAATCTGTAATTTGAATATGGGCTGAATTTTGACAACACTCAAACATTTCTCTGATGACCTAATTACCAACAATACTTTTTGCTTTTTATCTCAGCGACAAGAAATACATAGGAGAGTTTAGGGGGATTCAGACTACGCTTTATAAAGCTCTATCCAAGCTAATTCGTTAGTCAGCTCTTAATTAACTGATTGTTTGAAAATATGTTTGATTTTTTGCCCCCATGTGGGAACAGCGGCATTGTTAATGATGTCTTCTACTAAATCAGGCAGATCAAGATAATCTACCGCAGATCAAATTTTGTCCTTAACTCCTTAGGAGTTCTCTGATATCGGTAAGCTCTACCACAGGTATAGGGACTCTCGGAACTCAAGCTTCGTATCGTGAAAGCTCCATACATCTATTGAATTTATTCGGTTGTACCTATGCAAAAGCCTCAAGATAGATTTCTTTATGTGATTTTCTTAGTCAGCGCCGGAATCCTAGCTGCAATGATTGGCTCTGCACTATGGAATTCACAAAATGGGCCTAAGCTAACACTAAATAACCGCGATACCAACGCACAGAATGAGGCAATTGTTTCTTCGGGTAGCTCAGAGCCGATCCAAAACACTCCTACAGGAGTGTTTAACTATGGAGGTAGCACCACCTGGATTCCAATCCATGCAGGGGTGAGTGCAATGATCACCAATGATTTCCCTGATTTTGAGTTGCGGTATACGTTGCCAGCAAATGGTTTGCCGAGTTCAAGTACTGGTCTTAAGATGTTGTTAGGGGGAGAGCTTTCTTTTGCGGAATCCTCTCGACCTCTGAAACTCGAAGAGTATGATGAAGCTAAGCAACGTGGCTTTGATTTGGAGCAAGTTACGATAGCGATTGATGGCATTGCTGTTGCCGTTAACCCGGGCATTAAATTACCTGGATTAAGCGTCCAACAACTTCAGGCAATTTACGCAGGGCAAGTTAATAATTGGTCAGAATTAGGTGGTCCTGATATCCCAATCAAGGCCTACAGCAAAGATCCAGAGACCTCAGGAACAGCTGAGTATTTCTTGAAATCTCTACTAGATGCCGATGCCTATGGCAGTAATGTTGAGTTTGTCCAGGAAACTACGTCAACCCTAAAGAAAGTAATCCGTGACCCTGGTGGAATTTTTTATGCATCGGCACCAGAAGTTGTGGATCAATGTTCAATATATGCAATGCCCATCGCTCCGCTCAGCCAACCTAATAATTTTATTCCAGCTTATCAAAGCTCCTGGCGCACTGGCGATGATTGTTTAGCTGAGTCAAATACAGTTAATAAAGCGGTATTTCGCGATGGTAGTTATCCCCTGACTAGACAGCTTTTTGTTGTTGTTAAAGTCGATAGTGATAGAGATGAAGCGGCTGGGCGAGCTTACAGTGACATATTGCTATCTCCTGACGGACAGGAGATAGTTCAACAGGCTGGTTTTGTTAGCGTTCGTTAATAGCTGATTGACTGACAAAAGATACGCTGTTATGGATAGCAAACCCTGTATTTGTGGCACTTGTGATCTGTTCGATGGTCAAGCCCTTA
>ERZ1740072.363-NODE-363-length-18789-cov-4.593520_pt1 | contig 18789 bp, 14 predicted proteins | sample MGYA00581733_ERZ1740072 | MGnify/ENA primary metagenome ERZ1740072 (study PRJEB43018, sample SAMN04849741) | marine metagenome | isolation source: floating plastic debris | place: Pacific Ocean | collected 2008-08-30 | study: EMG produced TPA metagenomics assembly...
CCGCCCCGCGCCGACCAGCCCGTAAAAGCCCAGTATCTCGCCCCGCCGGAGCGCAAAGCTGATATCGGCAAATTCCGTCGGGTGGGTGTAGCCGCGCACCTCAAGCACCGTGTCACCGGGTGCTGCGGTCCGTTCCGGGAAAATCTGGCTGACGTCGCGGCCCACCATCATCTTGACCAGAGCCGCTTCGGACGTTTCGGCAATGGCACCCGCCCCCACAAGCTGGCCGTCGCGGAACACGGTATAGCGGTCGGCGATGCGGAAAATCTCGTCAAACTTGTGGCTGATGAACAGGATTGCCTTGCCCTGCGCCTTGAGCGTTTCGACCAGCGCATACAGCTCCTGAATTTCCTTGTGCGACAGCGCAGCGGTGGGTTCGTCCATGATCACGACGCGCGCGTCGATGGACAGCGCGCGCGCAATGGCCACCATGTGTTTGTTGGCGATCCCCAATTCCTTGAGCGGCAGGGTCGGGTCGACCTGCGCGCCGATGCTGTCGAGGATGTCCCTGGCCTGCCGCACCATCGCGGCGGTGTCGATCAGCCCGAACCGGCCCCGCGGCGCGTGCCCCAAAAAGATGTTCTCGGCCACGGACAATTCATCGAACAGCACTGTTTCCTGATGGATCGCCGTCACGCCCGCATCCGCCGCCGCCTGCGCCGTGCCAAAGCGGATGTCTTGCCCGTCAACGCGGATGTGCCCGCCGTCGGGCTGGTAGATGCCGGTAAGGATCTTGACGACCGTGGATTTGCCCGCGCCGTTTTCGCCCACCAGCGCCGTGACGCAGCCGGGGTACAGCTCCAGCGACACATCCGACAGCGCCTTGACACCCGGAAACGCCTTGGTCACGCCCGCCAGTGCCAGCACGGGGGCCGCGTCGGCCTGCAAGGGTGCGGACGGGGTGGGGTCGGTTTGCACCAGCATCTGGCTTTGTCCCGGGCGAAGGGCCCCGGCACGTTCACGCGCCGGGACCATGTGCAGGATCAGAAGATCGACTTGAACTGGTCGATGTTGGAGCTGTCATAGACGAACGGGTCGGCCATGGCGGCGGATGTCGTGTCGTCCAGCGTGACCGAACCCATGCGCCCCATCGGGATCTCCGCGCCCGGTGCCGCCTCGGCAGCTCCTGTGGCCAGCGCATGCGCGATCATGGTGGCGGAATAGCCCAGATCGATCGGGTTCCAGATGGCAAAGGATTTCGACGCACCCGAATTGATCGCCCCCGCCATTTCCGACGGCAGGCCAAGGCCCGTTACATTGATCTCACCCGCTTTGCCCGCATCCTCGACCGCCTGCGCGGCGGCGACGATGCCGACGCTTGTGGGTGCGATGATGGCGTCCAGATCGGGGTAGGACTGCATCAGGCCCTGCGCCTCGCGGTAGGACTTGTCGGCCAGATCGTCACCATAGACGGTGGTGACCACGGTGATGCCGGGATAGTTGCCCATCACCTTGTTCATCTCTTCGATCCAGATGTTCTGGTTGGTGGCGGTGGCCGTCGCCGACAACACCGCAACCTCGCCCCCATCGGGCAGGTGATCGGCCGCCAGCTTGATGATCATGTTGCCGATCAGCGCGTTGGACGATGGATTGAGGTGCATGGCGCGCCCCTCTTCGGCCACGCCGGAATCCCACGAGATGACCGTGATGCCGCGCTGCTGCGCCTTTTTCAGGGCGGGCACGAGTGCGTCGGGGTCATTGGCGGAAATGGCGATGGCGTCGACACCTTGGGCGATCAGCGCGTTGATCACTTCGATCTGGCCTTCGGCGGTGGTGTCGGTGGGGCCGGTATAGATGATCTCGACCCCGCCCAATTCCTTGGCAGCCTCTTCGGCACCTTCGGCGGCGGCTTCGAAGAACCCGATGCCGAGCGCCTTGACCACCAGAGCGATGCGCATGTTGTCCTGCGCCATGGCTGTAGAACCCATCATGCCGGCGGCGAGGCTCAGGCCCGCGACCAGCGATGTGAATGTGCGACGTTTCATGTGTAGTATCCTCCCTTAAAACGACGTTTTGCGTAGAGTTATGAGGCTGTTATGAGGCCGCCTCTTGCTGCTGAGCGCTGCCCGGTCGGGCCACGATCAGTGTCACGTCGGCGGCCTCGAGCATGCTGGCCGCCTGATCCGAAATCCCTTCGTCGGTGATGACCGTGTGAATGCGGTCGAGTGCGCACAGAACCAGGCTGGAGCGTTGCGCGAATTTGGAGCTGTCGACCAGAACGACCAGTTCGTCAGCCTGCCCGATCAGCTTCTGTTCGGCCTGGATCAGCAGCGGGTCCGCCTCCATCAGGCCCAGCGGGCCGAGGCCCTGCGCGCCCATGAACATGCGCCGCGCATAGAAGTTGCGGGTCACGTCATTGTCGAAAGGCGACAGGATGATGTTCTGTTCGCGGTAGATCGTGCCGCCCGACAGCATGACGCTGTTCTTGGAATGCTTGAGCAGGTGTTCGGCAATCGGGAACGAGTTGGTAAAGACCTGCATCCGGCGCGAGGCCAGCGGGTGCACCATCTGGAACGTGGTCGTCCCGCCGTTTATGATGATCGACTCGCCATCGGCGCACAGGTCCACGGCGGCGCGGGCAATGGCGGCCTTTTCCCGGATGCGGAATGTTTCGTTCACCGCGAATGTCCGTCCCGCCAGCCCGACAAAGGCAGGGGGCGAGATCGCCTCGGCGCCGCCACGCACACGGCGCAGCTTCTTTTGCATGTGAAGCGTGGCGATGTCGCGGCGCACCGTCGCTTCGGAGACGTTGGTGAGGTTGCACAGATCGACGACCGTGACGACGGGCCGGTCCTCGACAGCGGACTGAATGATCCTGTGACGCTCCTTCTCGTGCATTTCGGCCTCCCTTGATCGTTGACGGTGCGAGGATTCGGGCAACCTGTCAATCACAAACGATCATCATCAATCATTCTGCGCCGCAGCATGACGACTTATGACGGAAATTGATTGACTTCCCGCATGTCCCCCCGCAGCGTCGTGGCATTGCACAAGTTCAGGTGCCGCATGCTGCCGGGGAGGGGACCATGCTGAAAACCGTCGAAAATCAGCTGCTTGAGAACCGTTGGAACGCACAAGACAACGACGGGATGCGCGAATCGGACCTGCTGCTTTACCGTTCGAACATCCTGGGCGCAGACAAGCGCGTGACCAATTATGGCGGCGGTAACACGTCGGCCAAGGTGACCGAGACGGACCCCCTGACCGGCGAAGCGGTCGAGGTCTTGTGGGTCAAGGGATCGGGGGGCGACATCGGGTCGATGGCGCTGGACGGGTTTGCGACGCTCTACATGGACAAGCTGGAGGCGTTGCGGTCGCTCTATCGCGGGGTGGCGCGTGAGGACGAGATGGTGGGGTATCTGCCGCATTGCACCTTTGGGCTGAACCCGCGCGCGGCCTCCATCGACACGCCGCTTCATGCCTATGTGCCGCGCAAACATGTGGATCACGTGCATGCCGATGCGATCATCGCCATTGCGGCGTCCGCCAATTCGCAGGCGTTGACCCAAGAGATTTTCGGCGCGCGCATCGGCTGGTTGCCGTGGAAACGCCCGGGGTTTGAGCTGGGCCTGTGGCTGGCGCAATATTGCGCGGACAACCCAGAGGCGGACGGCGTCGTGTTGGCGAGCCACGGGCTGTTCACCTGGGGCAACACCGCGCGTGACTGCTACGACACCACGATCGAGATCATCAATGTCGCCACCGCCTGGCTGGCAGAGCGGACGGCGGATGTGCCGGCCTTTGGCGGTGCGGTGCACAAGAGCCTCGCCGCCGCCGAGCGCCGCGCGGTGGCCGCGCGCCTGATGCCTGCCATTCGGGGGTTCGTATCGGGGCACCAGCACATGGTCGGTCATTTCAACGATAGCGAGACGGTGCTAGAATTCGTCAACGCGCGCGACATGCCACCGCTGGCCGCACTGGGCACGTCCTGCCCGGATCACTTTCTGCGCACCAAGATTTGCCCGCTTGTCGTCGGCTTTGACCCGGCCGCGGGCAATCTGGACGCCGTGCTGGCAGGGTTGCCGGACCAGATCGCAGCCTACCGCGACAGCTATGCGGCCTATTATGCGCGCTGCAAACGCGACGACAGTCCCGCGATGCGCGACCCCAACGCGGTTGTCTACCTGATCCCGGGCGTCGGCATGATCACCTTTGCCAAGAACAAGGCGACGGCCCGCATCTCGGGCGAGTTTTACGTGAACGCCATCAACGTGATGCGCGGGGCCAGTGCGGTCAGCACCTACGAGGGCCTGCCCGAGCAGGAGGCGTTCGACATCGAATACTGGCTGCTCGAAGAGGCGAAGTTGCAGCGCATGCCCAAGCCCAAGGCGCTGGCCGGGCGCATCGCGTTGATCACCGGCGGCGCGGGGGGCATCGGAGCCGCCACGGCGGAGCGTTACCTGGCCGAAGGGGCCTGTGTCGTGCTGGCCGACATCAATGCCGACGCACTGAGCGGTGTGCATGACAGGCTGGTGCAGCGCCACGGTGCGGACGTTGTGCGCACCGTGATGATGAACGTCACGGACGAGGACGCGGTGGCCCGCGCCTTTGCCGATGCGGCGGTCGCGTTTGGCGGCGTGGACATCCTCGTGTCGAATGCCGGCATCGCGTCATCTGCTCCGATAGAGGACACGACGCTGGCGCTGTGGAACCGCAACATGGACATCCTGTCGACTGGCTATTTCCTTGTCAGCCGCGAAGCGTTCCGCCTGATGCGGGTGCAGGACATGGGCGGGGCGGTGGTCTTTGTCGCGTCCAAGAACGGTCTGGCGGCCTCGCCCAACGCGTCGGCCTATTGCACGGCCAAGGCCAGCGAGATCCACCTGGCCCGTTGTCTCGCCCTCGAAGGGGCGGAGGCGGGTATTCGCGTCAACGTCGTAAATCCCGACGCGGTCCTGCGCGGCTCGAAGATCTGGGAAGGCGAGTGGCTGGAACAGCGCGCCGACACCTACGGCACCGACAAGGAGGGCCTCGAGGAGATGTACCGCCAGCGCTCCATGTTGAAACGGTCGGTCCTGCCCGAAGACATTGCCGAAGCGTGCTATTTCCTCGCTGCGGACCTGTCATCGAAATCTACGGGCAATATCCTGAACGTGGATGCGGGCAACGTGCAGGCGTTCACGCGGTAAGGGGACCGATATGAGCTATGACAGTGCGCGGGCGGCTTTTGCCGAATGGGGGGTCGACAGCGAGGCCGCACTTGCCCGGCTAGCGCCCATCGCGATCTCGATGCATTGCTGGCAGGGCGATGACGTGGTGGGCTTTGAAGCGCAGACCGGCACATCAGGCGGCGGCATTCAGGCCACTGGCAACCATCCCGGCCGGGCGCGCACCCCGGACGAACTGCGCGCCGATCTGGAATTTGCCTATGCGATGCTCCCAGGCACGCACCGCCTGAACCTGCACGCGATGAATATGGACACGGACGATGCCCCCGTCCGCGATGCTATCGAGTACAAGCATTTCGAGCCCTGGGTGGACTGGGCGCGGGGGCAGGGCATCGGTCTCGACTTCAACCCGACCTTTTTCGCCCACGCCAAGGCGGACGATAACCTAACACTGTCCCACCCGGATGCGGGTATCCGTGACTTCTGGATCGAACATGGCCGCCGGACGCGCGAGATTGCGGCCCGGATGGGGGCCGCCCTCGGGTCGCCCTGCATCAACAACATCTGGGTGCCCGACGGCTACAAGGACACGCCTGTGGACCGCATGGCCGCGCGCGCGCGGCTGGAGGCATCGCTGGACTTGATGCTGGCCGATGCCCACGACCCCGCCCACATGCTGGACGCGGTGGAAAGCAAGCTGTTCGGGATCGGGGTGGAGGCGTGCACTGTCGGCAGCCACGAGTTCTACCTTGGCTACGCGATCCGCAAGGGCACGCTGCTGTGCCTCGACATGGGGCATTTTCACCCCACCGAAAACATCGCAGACAAGTTGAGCGCCGTGGCGCTGTCGCTGGATGAGATCCTGTTGCACGTTTCGCGCCCCATGCGGTGGGACAGTGACCACGTGATCCTGCTGGGTGACGATATCCTCGCGATGGCGCATGAACTGGTCAGTGCCGATCTGCTGGGGCGCACGCATATCGGGCTGGATTTCTTTGACGCCACGATCAGCCGCACGGCCGCCTGGGTCATCGGCACCCGCAACATGCAAAAGGCGCTGCTGCGGGCGCTGCTAATGCCGCTGGATCGGCTCAGGCAAGCCGAGACAGCGCTTGATTTCACCGCGCGCATGACCCTGACCGAAGAGATCAAGGACCTGCCCTTCGGCGCCGTCTGGTCCGAGTTCTGTGCACGGCACGAGGTGCCAACCGGTCTGGATCTGATCCAGCGGTTGGACACCTATCAGGCCAGCGTCGCGGGCCGGGGCTGAGCGTCAGTTCACCGTCACCCAGCGCAGGATAAAGAAGTTGTCCGGACGCTGTGTCAGGTCGATATTCGCCGCCGCTCCCCAGACCAGGGGTTGCACGTACATCGGCACATACGCCACCTCGTCCTGCAGGATGCCGGTGACTTCATCCAGCATCGCCTGCCGCTTGCTGTCGTCGATCTCGGACTGGATCATCGGCAACAGCTCATCCACGCGGGCGTTCGAGTAGCCGCCGAAATTCCAGCTGCCCAGCTTTTTCTCCTCGTTCGGGGTAGAGGCGAGGAAGCGGATCGGGTGTTCGGCGTCGAACGTGCCCGGCGACCAGCCCAGCAGGTACATGTCGTAATTGTCGGCGCGCAGTTCGGGCCAGTAGTTCTGCACGGGCATCGCATCGAGCACCGCCGTGATCCCCACCTGTGCCAGCATGCCGGTCACAGCCTGACAGACCGCCTCGTCATTCAGGTAACGGTCGTTAGGGCATTTCAGCCCAAAGGAGAACCCGTCGGCATAGCCCGCCTCGGCAAGCAGGGCGCGGGCCTTGTCCACACTGAATTCAGGCCGGTCGGCAAGGGCCGCGGAATAGCCGCGCATGGCGGGGCTCACCAGCTGGCTTGCCGCTTCAGCATTGCCGCGCATGATCGTTTGCAAGATCGCGGGCACATTGACCGCGTGGGCCACGGCCTGGCGTACGCGCGCATCGGCAAAGGGGTTTGCATCCGGCGTGTCGCTCGAAAACTTCAGGGCCTCGGCCTCATGCGGGAAGCCCAGCATGATCACGCGCGCCTCGATCCCCTGGATCACCTTGACGCTGTCGCTGCCCGAGAGGCGGGCGGCGTCTTGAATGGGCACCGGGTTGATCAGGTCCACGTCGCCCGACAGAAGCGCGGCCACGGCGGTGGCGGAGTTCTGGATCGGCGTCAGTTCGGCGCGGGTGATGTTGTGCGTGGCCTCGTCCCACCAGCCTGTGTGCGGCTTCAGCACGGTGCGCAGGCCCGGCTCGCGGGTGGTTACCATGAACGCCCCGGTGCCGTTGGTGTTGAGCGTGGCATGGTTGCCGCTTTCCTTGTCGGGCAGGGTGGTGTTGTTCGCCTCGGCCCAGCCGCTGTCCATGATCATCCAGTTGGCGATGCTGTCGGGAAAGATCGGGTTGGGGGCGGAGGTCATGATGTCGACGGTGTAGTCGTCGACCTTGATCACCTCGGAGACGGGCGCAAACCAGCTGCGCGTATCCGACGCCTCGTCGCTGGCACGCTGGTAGGAAAAGATCACGTCATCCGCGTTGAAGTCCGCACCGTCGTGGAACGTCACGCCTTGGCGCAGGGTGAACCGCCATCCCTCGCCATCGCCAATCGGCTCCCAAGACGTGGCAAGGGCCGGTTCGATGGACATGTCCTTGCCGCGCCGCGCGAGCCCTTCGTAGACGTTGTTGAGAAAGCCCAGAACGGGCGCGGAGTTGCCCGCGTGGGGGTCCATGGTCTGCGGATCGGTGGTTTCGGCCCATTTGAATTCGGCCGCGAAGGCAGGGGCGGTCGCAACGGCAATGGCGAAGGGGAGAATGTATCGGAACATAGTTTTCCTTTCCTGAAGCGCTCGAAAACGATGCGGGCTACTAGAACCGACCGCGGTCGAAAAGGAAAGGTTCAGCCCAAAGCGGCGGTGCGCGCCGGCAGCCGGATCGGACATAAATTGAAATCCGGTTGACCTGCGCCCACGCCGAAACGGGTGACTCGGGGCCGCGCGCGGCCCCGAGAGTATTGTTACGCAGGTTTACGGCGGCGCATGGCACCCAAGCCGCCGATCCCGAGTATCAGCAACCACGCCGTTGCTGGCAGCGGCACTGCACTTGGCGCGTTTGACACGGTGACCGAACCAAGATTCAGGGACTCGATGCTCCCATAGTTCAGCGCAAACGGGTCGATCGGCAGAACATTGTCGGTTCCGGTTGTCGTCGAGATCCCTGCATCGAACAAGCAAAGGATGCTGTTGTCGGAATCGCTTGCGGGGTTGCCGCAGCCGACCCCGATCGTGGCCCCGCCTGCGAATGTCGCGGACAAACCAAAGTCACTGTCGAAACTGTTGTCCAGCGTTGCATCTGTCAGCGCAAGGTTCCAATCGCCCGCTTCGCCGTAGTCAAAGCCAAAGTCCAGCATACCGCCGGTCAAATCGACGATTTGGGTCAGGGTCGTGCCACTGACGGCGTGCGTCGCGGTCAGCGTTGCCTTGAATGCGTCAATCATCAGGGAAGAGGATTGATCCACATTTGGATTTGCGCTGACCGCGATCCCGACGCCTGCACCTGCCCCGGGCAACGAGACGGAGTCGCTGTCCGACAGAACCTGCCCGAGAAAATAGGTGTTGTCCGACGCATCAGTGTCCAGCGAATAATCTTCATCGACAAGCGGCAAAGTGAGGCTGACGGCTGGGATGTCGGGTGCAAAGGGCACCGCGATGGCGGGCGTGCGCACAGTCGCACTCACGTCGATGAACGCACCCAAAGCCGTCTCAAAGCTGGCGCTCGCTCCGGCGAATGACAGGCGCAGGTTGTGGGTTGTTCCAAGGGTGCTGACGTTGTCAAAGGTGGCCCGAACATTGACGGAGGCCTCCGAATCCACCGTTCCGGTGCTGGCCCCGGTCGACGCGCTGAACTGAAACGTACTGCTGGAGTTGCCAACGCCGACGCTTGCCCCGAAATCAGATGCGCCACCGCTACCGAAAATCGACTGGTTGTCGACAGAGAAACTGGCCTGCACATTGCTGGTCACTGTAGCGGCCCCGGCTGCGCCAGCAGCACACAGGCAACCTGCAGTCAAAAAACTGCGAAGAACTTGCATGGTAAAATCTCCATTTGACTAGAAAACAGTAAGTATGACGTGCCGCCGTGCCCCCAGTCCGCCAAGCCGAAGTCGGACGACAATCTCTGGCGCACACACGTTGCGAACGTGTCTTTGATCATAGGGGCCTGGGCAGATTAAATTCCGCTCAATTGCAGGTAGTTGCGACGAAAAACGGATTGGAACTATGTTTTGCGTCCGGCGAGCAGACATCTATAACGGTGGGAGCGGATAGCTGGATTTCGACCGGATATTTTATGAAACGATTCGAACTGGACGCATTTGACGCCAAGCTTCTGACCTTGATGCAGCGCGACAACCGCATGACTGCGCAGGCAATGGCCGGAGACGTCGGTCTGTCGCCGGCGGCGTGTCAAAAGCGGTTGAAACGGTTGCGCGCAAGCGGTGTGATAGAGGCAGAGGTTGCGCAGCTTGCGCCAAGGGCCGTCGGCATCGGGTTCATGGCGATTGTTCAGGTCCGCCTCGCGCGGGACGAAGCAGTCGAGTTGGACCGCTTCAAACAGGCTATGCATTCGGCCGTAGAAGTCCTGCAATGCTATTACGTGACAGGCGAAAACAACTTTGTTCTGCTGGTCGCGCTGCACGACACCAGCATGTACGAGCGATTTTCGCGCAAGTATTTCATCGAGGATCCGGGCGTGACCCACTTTATCACAAATGTGATTATGGACCGCGTGAAGACCAATGGCGCCATCGAGGTGGCGCACGACTAGTCCGCGCGTATGAAAAAGGCGGCACCATCGGCGCCGCCTTTCCCGTCACACAAAATGCGCCTCAGTTCATGGTGAAATATTTCACCTTGGGCTGATCCTCGGGGTCGACCTCGATGCCGACGCCCTCGGCCATGCCCCAGTTCAGCACCTGGTGGTGGATGGGGATGTACAGCGCTTCGTCCTGCACCACGCGCCAGATGTCGGCGATGTCGGCGTTGCGGGCCTCGAGGTCGGTGTTGGAGGCCAGCGACTTGATCTTGGCGTCCAGATCGTCGTTGTCGAACCCGGTGCCGTTCCACGTGCCGATATCGCTTTCACGGCCATGGACGAGGAAGTTGAACACGTATTCGGAGTCGTAGGTCGGCACGCCCCAGCCCAGCATGTAGAAGTCGGTGTTGCCGTCGGTGATCTTGGGGAAGTGCTGCGCCTTGGGGATCGCGTCGAGGTTCACGGTGATGCCGATCTGGCCCAGCATGCCGACAGCCGCCTGGCAGATCGCCTCATCGTTGATGTAACGGTCATTCGGGCAATCCAGCCGGATGGAAAAGCCGTCGGCATAGCCCGCCTCGGCCATCAGGGTCTTGGCGGTGTCGAGGTCCGTGGACGACTCGGCGTCCATCTCGGCGGTCCAGCCGTTGACAAAGGGTGGAGCGATCATGCCTGCAGGCTCGGACTGGCCGCGCAGCACCACCTGCTGGATCGCGTCGCGGTTGATCGCCATGGACATGGCCTTGCGCACGCGCACATCCGCCAGGGGGTTGGCACCGTCCACGTTGTCGGCCTCCAGATCGTTGGCACCCTGGTTCATGCCAAAGAAGATGACCCGGTTCTGCGGCGCTTTCTTGACCACCAGACCTTCGGCGGCGTTCACACGCTCAAGGTCCTGCACGGGCATGTCCTGAAGGAAGTTCACCTCGCCCGACAGCATCGCTGCGACGCGGGTCGCGGCGTTCTGGATGGGGGTGTAGATGATCTCGCTCACTTCCATCGGGAACTGGTCGATGCCCCAGTAGTTCTCGTTGCGGGTCATCACCGTCTTCACGTCGGGCTCGCGGCTGGTAAGCACATATGGCCCGGTGCCGTTGACGTTGGTGGTGGCATAGGTGATCTCGCCGCCCTCAAAGTCCTGCACGTTGACGGTGTTTTTCGCCTCGGTCCAGCCCTTGTCCATGATATACAGGTTGGTGAGGTTCGAGGGCAGGATCGGGTTCGGCCCGTCGGTGACCATCTCGATGGTGAAATCGTCGATGGCGCGCACCTCGGTGATGGAGTTGATCAGCTCCTTCATGTCAGAGTTGGGCTGCTTGGCCCGCTCAAAGCTGAAAACGACATCCTCGGCGTTGAATTCCGCGCCGTCATGGAAGGTCACGCCCTGGCGCAGCTTGAACACCCAGACATTCGGATCGTCCGGCTTGGGCCCCCATTCGGAGGCCAGCGCAGGCTCGCACGCGCCGGTGGTGTCGCGGATGATGAGCGGTTCGTACATCTGGTGGCGGATGGTGTGCGTCGGCCCTTCGTTCTGGGCGTGCGGGTCCAGCGTAAGGGCATCCCCGGCACGGGCCCATTTCAGCGTTTCGGCGCTGACGATGCCGGTGGTGCCCAGCAGCAGCGCGGTTGTGAGCAATGTGGTGATTTTCATATCGGTCTCCCCGTTTTGTTTTGCCAGAGTGTTTTCCACCCGACGGTGTTTGTCCACCGGTTAGCGAACATCTTCTCCGATTCCGGGCGTTGGGATGCGTATTTTCGCGGCAGCGTCGGGGCGGGGTTTGCCAGAGCCGTGTTTTGGTATACTATTGTATACGATTTACAAGGGAGGACGTCATGACCGACACTTATGCGCAATGCCTCACCGTCGCGCGGGCCGAATTGCTGGCCGCCCACCGGCTGATCAGCGGCGAAATTCGCGACTATCCCACGCCCATTTCGGGCTGTGACGCGCAGTTCAACCACCTATTGGCTGAACGGCAACGCATTTCAGGGGCAATGGCGCAACTGGAGGCGTCGGTGTTCGTGCCCACACCGCGCACGCCCATGCCCGCAAGCGGGGTCGAAAGCCGGTGAAGGTGCATATCCTCGACGACTGGTTCGACACGCTGCGCGGGTTGCCCTGTTTTGCAAAGCTGGCCGGGCAGGATGTAACCGTGTGGACGGATCATGTGCCGGACCCGGGCGCACTGGCCGAACGGGTGAGGGATGCCGATTGCCTCGTTCTGTTTCGCGAGCGCACCAGGATAACCGCCGACCTGCTCGACCGTCTGCCCAACCTGCGCCTGATCTCGCAACGCAGCGTCTATCCGCATATCGACGTGGACGCCTGCACGCGCAATGGCGTCGTTCTGTGTTCCAACATGCATTCCGGTACGCCGTCCTATGCAGCGGCGGAAATGACGCTGGCCCTGATCCTCGCGTCCTACCGTCAGATCCCGCAACAGGCCGCATCGCTGCAGGCAGGCACCTGGCAGATGGGGGTCGGGCGGACGCTGCGGGGACGGACGCTGGGCCTTTACGGCTACGGGCGCATTGGCGGCGCGGTGGCGGAGTATGCGCGCGCTATCGGCATGAACGTGCAGTGGTGGGCATCGGAGGCGGGCCGCGCGCGGGCAGTAGCGGATGGGGCGCAGGTGGCCGAGAGCCGCGCAGCGTTCTTTGCGACATCCGACATCGTCAGCCTGCATGTGCGGCTGAAGCCCGAGACGCGCGGGATCGTGACGGCGGATGATCTTGCGGCGATGCAGCCGCGCAGCTTGCTGGTGAACACCTCACGCTCCGGCCTGATCGCGCCGGGCGTGCTGGAGGCTGAGCTCGCACAGGGCCGCATCCATGCCGCCGTGGATGTGTTTGATACCGAGCCGATGGTGGACACTGACAGCATCCTCGCCACGCACCCCAACGTGCTGGCCACACCGCATATCGGTTATGTGACCGAGGACGAGTTTGACCTGCAATTCAGCGACATCTTTGAACAGGTGAACGCCTTTGCCGAGCGCGCACCGATCCATGTGATCAACCCCGAGGCGCTTTGAACAACCGCGCAAAGAGCGGCGCACCAAGGATCACAACAAAGATGCGCAAGACGTGGTGCGCAATGACAAAGGCGACATCCGCCCCCACGATCAGCGCAAGCACGGTCAGTTCCGCCTGACCCCCGGGCGCAAAGGCCAGCAGCGCCTCCATCCCCGGCGCGAGGCCAAAGCCGTAGACAATCTCGACAAAGATCACGGTCAGGATGATCAGCAGAACGCAAAAGCCGAGGCTGGCCGCCAGATCGCGCCGCACCTCGGCCATGGTGATGCCGCTGTATTTCGTGCCGACCGCCATGCCGATAAAGAATTGCGCGGCCCAGATCGCCTCGGCCGGGGGACGGTGCTGCAAGAGCCCGGCGAGGGCGGCGGCTGCCGCCACCAGCAGCGGGCCCAGGATCGACGCGCCGAACATGCCCACCCGCTTGGCCCCCTGCCAGCCGACAAGCGCGCAGGCGACCATCAGCAGCAGTTGTGCAGGCGGGATGGCGCCCGCGGGCGCCCCGGGCGCATTGCTCAGGTCCGCGCCCCAGATGCCCTGCAGTAAAAAGGGCAGGGCGGCCACGATCACCATCACACGGGTGGCATGGATCAGCGACAGGCTGCGCGGGTTGCCGCCCGCTTCCTCTCCGAACACCAGCATGTCCTGGAGCCCGCCGGGCATGGCGCCATAGTAGCTGGTGGCGAAGTCGTACCCCCACAGCCGCTGGAAATAGGGCACGCCGACCAGCCCGCTCGCCGCCACCATCACCGGGATCAGCAGCAGAGTGGGCCACATGGCCATCATCGACACCAGCAGCACCGGCGTGAACGTCGCACCCACGGCCACGCCCAGAATGGTGCGCATCCCGTCATTGAGAATGCCGATACCGCGGAGGCGCGCCCCGGCCAGCGCCGCGATCAGGCAGGCGGTGAGCGGCCCCAGCAGCCAGGGCAGCGGCAGATCGGCCACGTGGAACAGCGCCACCCCGAAAAGGCCCAGGCCAAAGGTGGCGGCGATCCGCATCACGCGCGCAGCACCTTGAGCCGGTGGCGCAGCGATGTTTGCAGGTGCACCTCCGCCGCCTCGCCAGCGGCTGTCGCGTCGCCAATGGCCATGGCGTGCAGCATCTCTTCGTGCTGGCCCGCGACGATGCGGATGCGTTCGGGCTCGTCGAGCGTCGTAGGGCGCAGCAGCAGCAAGGCGTTGTTGAGGCTGCGCGCCGCTTCCAGCAGGAACCGGTTGCGGGTGGCGTGGTAGATGCCCCGGTGAAAGTCCTGGTTGAGCGCCGCCGCCATGTCCGGTTCGCTGGCCGCCATGGCGCTGTTGATGTCGCGCAGCGCGTCGATCTCGGCGGTTGCGGCGTGTTTGGCGGCCATTTCGGCGGCTGTGCGTTCCAGCACGGTCCGCATCTCGTACAGCTCGACCAGTTCGGCATGGCTCAGCTGTCGGATCACGGCACCCAGCCGCGGGCGGTGTTCGACGATGCCGTCCGCCTCCAGCCGCCTGAGCGCCTCGCGCACGGGCGTGCGCGACAGCGCCAATCGGTCGGCCACCTCGACCTCGCGCAGGCGGTCGCCGGGTTGAAAGGCACCTGCGCGGATTTCCTTTAGCAGGCGGGCATAGGCCGCTTCGCCCTGGCTCATGTCGGGGTCTGGCACACCGGGCCTTTCCATTTTGTATACGCTTGGATACAAGGTGAGCGTACCGAAGGAGAACGCGCATGTCAAAGCAGGTTATCGTCGTGGGATCAGGCAACGCCGCCTTGTGCGCAGGCATCGCCGCGCGCGAGGCGGGCGCGCAGGTGCTGATGCTGGAAAAGGCGGGCGAGGCGCTGGCGGGCGGCAACACGAAATATACCGCAGGTGCCATGCGGTTCGCCTATGACAGCGGCGCGGACCTGATGCCTCTGCTGCGTGACCCGGACGACGACCGCCTGCCGCACACCGATTTCGGCAGCTACACGGCAGAGAAATTCGGCACGGACCTTCTGGGGTTCAACGATGGCCGCCCGCTGTCGCCCGAGCAGATCAAGCTGATCGGTCGGTCGGGCGAGACGATGGCGTGGCTGGCCCAGCACGATGTGACGTTCGAGCCGATCTACAGCCGCCAGAGTTTCGAGAAGGACGGGCGTCACGTGTTCTGGGGCGGTCTGACACTCGCCGCCGACAACGAAGGCGTGGGCCTGTTCGAAATGGAGATGGCCGCTTTCCGGCGGCTGGGCGGGACCGTGCGCTATGACAGTGCGGTGACGGGGTTGATCCAGGAAAACGGCACCGTGACCGGCGTGCGTGTGGGCGACGAAGCGATCGGCGCCGATGCCGTCATCCTCGCCTGTGGCGGGTTCGAGGCGAACGACGAGATGCGCGTGCAACATATGGGCCCGGATTGGGCGGCCGCCAAGGTGCGCGGCACGCCGATGAACACGGGCGATGGGCTGGTCATGGCGGCGCAAGCGGGCGCGCAGGAATACGGGCTATATGGCGGCTGCCACGCCACGCCCATGGACCTGCACATGGCCAATTACGGCAACCTCGATCTGCCGCATGGAGAGCGCAAGAATTACCGCAAGATCTGCTACTTCCTCGGCGTGATGCTGAATGCGCGCGGGGCGCGGTTCGTGGACGAGGGCATCAATTTCCGCAACTACACCTACGCGCAGTTTGGCCGCGCGGTGCTGGTACAGCCCGGTCACTTCGCCTGGCAGGTGTTCGATGCCAAAGTCTTCGACCTGCTTTACGGCGAATACCATTTCCATGACGCGCATTACGTCGAAGCCGACAGCCTCGACGCGCTCATCCCCATGCTCGACGGGGTCGACCATGCCGCCGCGCGCGCCACGCTTGACGCCTACAACGCAGCCGTGGACGACCGGACACCCTTTGACCCCACGATCCTCGATGGCAAGGGCACGCATGGCCTGCCGCTTGCCAAATCCAACTGGGCGCAGCGGCTGGATCAGGGGCCGTTCCGCGCCTACCCGGTGACGGGCGGGATCACGTTCACCTATGGCGGGCTCAAGGTGGATGATGCGGGCGCGGTGCTGGACGAGGGCGGCGCACCCATCGCAGGCCTCTATGCCTGTGGTGAACTGGTGGGCGGTGTGTTCTACAACGGCTATCCGGGCGGGTCAGGCCTCACCTCGGGCGCGGTGTTCGGACGGCAGGCGGGATACGGCGCAGCGCGGGCTCAGGTGTTCACGTAGCCCGCCACCACCTGCAACAGGCGGAACGCGGTGGCCGCGTCGTTTTCGACCACGGCCATGAATTCCTCTTCGCCGATGCGCAGGCAGGTCAGTTCGGACCGCGCGCGCATGTCCAGCGCCCGTGGCTCGCCCCGTATTAGGCCCAACTCTCCGACCAGCGCGCCGGGGCCCACGGTGGCAATCAGCCGCTCTTCGGCCCCGTTATCCGCAGGCAGGATCAGGTCCGCCTCGCCCTCGATCACCATGTACGCACCGTCGGTCGGATCGTCGTTCTTGTGAAACACGTAGTCGCCCGGGCGCGCATCATACCAGCGCGCACCAAAGGCCAGCAGCCGCAACTGCTTACGCTTGAGGCCCGCGAACATCGGCGTGCGGCTGAGCGCATCCACCTTGCGGGCGAGGTCCGCGCCCACCTCGCTGTCGGCCTCGGCCCGTGCGCCCTCGGCCCCCACCAGGCGGCCCTGCACAATCTCGAAATGCTGGTCAAAGACGCTGTCATCCTCGAACGCGTCGTTGAGGTAGATGATCGTCGTGTCGGGCAAGAGCGCGCGCAGGTTCTCGAACAGTCCCTGCTGCGCCTCTGCGTCGTAAGACGCCAGCACCTTGTCGAGGATCAGGATATCCGGGCGCTTGATCGCCGCACGCCCCACCGACAGCGGTTCGGCATACATCGCGGGCAGGTTCGCGCCCCCCAGCGCAATCGGCACCTCAAAGATAAGCTCGATCACCAGAGGGGTCACCTCCGCCTCGGCCAGCACATCGCCGACGACCTTGCGCAGCTCATCCGCGCGGGCCCCGGCGGTGTCCGATACCTTGCCGAACAGCACGTTTTCCATGACGCTCAGCCCGGTGACCAGCCCGTCATCCGTGATCGGATCGAACAGGTCGACCATCTGCGCGCGCAGCGTGTCTGAATGCAGGCGGCGCATGTCCAGCACGCGGGCGGCCACCTCGTCGGGAAAGGACGGGCCGATCTGTTCGGCGGTAATGCGCGCCGGGATGGTGAACAGCAGCGCCAGTTCGCGGTCCTCCATCTGCGCGCCCAGCGGTTTGCGCGTCACCAGATCAAGTGCCGCTTCATACACAGCCGCGTCCAGCCCGACCCGGCGAAACAGCGGGTGATCGGTGCCCGTCTGGCCAAAGATCTGGCGCAGCATGTCGATGATGTCCCGCGACATCGCCTCCAGCTGTTCGCCCAGCTCCATCTCGTGCAGCGTGCGCAGGAAATCCATCCGCTCGCCCAGCAGGTCCGGCGTGATCTCGACCACCGGTGTGGCAAACAGCAAGTTTTCCGCCAGCGGCAGCGCCGGGTTGTAGGCGTCGCGGTCAAAGCCGTAGACGTAACGGTCCAGCTCTGCGGCCTTCAGCGCCTCGGCCACGCGGGGGCGCAGCGCGATCAGCGCGTCGCGCAGTTTGGGGTGCGCCTCGGGGTCAAAGCTCTGGTCCAGCGCACGCCGCACCAGTGCGTCGCTGCTGCCCATGCCTTGCACCAGCTGGTACCAGAACCCGCGAATGTCCCCCTGATCGGCAAAGTTTCCGCGCATCGGGTCCAGCCAGTTGACGTGCAGATCGTCGGCGCTGTTGCCGGTCCGCTGCGCTTCGCGGATGGCGTCGCTGACCGACCCGTCCGCCTGCGGGGCAAAGCGCATGGGCATCAGGACGTTGTCGCCGAAATTGCCCTGGAACATGACCGGCCGCGAGGTGGCCTGCCCCATGCGCTGCGCGATGACCGCCTGATGCAGGCTTTGCACGTCATGGCCTGACAGCGTTACCGTGCCGCTGGTCGCGAGGCTTTCGCGCATGATCACCTCGCCAAAGGCGCGGCGGTCTTCATCGTTGGGCGCGGTGATACCCACGACCGATCCGCCCTTGACGGTCAGCGAGATGTCCTCGAGCACCGGGTTGCCGTCGCCGTCGCGCACCGTGACCTGGTCCAGCACGATGTCGCCGCGCAGATGCGGGATATCCTCTGGCTCTTCGTAAAACAGTGCCTCGTCGACCATGCCCGAGGGCTGGAACCGCTCGATGATTGTCTCCCAGCGCAGCGACATGTCCGCGCTCTGATTGTAGTAGGCCAGCAGTTCCTTCCACGGGCTCGACAGGTCCTTGTAGGCGGCCAGCGCGGCCACCAGCGCGCCCAGCGTCACATCGCCCTGGATAACCAGATACCCACCTATGGAAAAGAAAAAGAACGGAGTGAGTTGCGTGATGAAGTTGTTGAGGAACTTCATGAAGAATTTCTTCTGGTAGATGTCGAAGCGGATCGCGAAAAGATGCCCCAGCCGGTCGCCGACCATCGCCATACGGTGCCGCCAGCCGCCGTGCTTGCGCAGCGTGCCCGCCCCGGCGGCGGCCTCGCCGATCTCGGCGGCCAGCGCGCGCACCTGCACGACACGTTTCTTGTTGAGCAGAATGCTCTGGCGCTGCAGCTTGGGGATCAGCCAAGCCTGCACCGGGATCAGTGCAACCGCAGCCAGCCCAAACGCCACCGACTGGAAGAACAGAAAGCCCAGGATGGTCAGCATCTGCCCGGCCTGCAACACAGGCTGCGCCACCGCGTCACCCATCAGCCCGCCCATGGGCTCGCTCTCGGCGGTGACCATGCTGACCAGTTCGCCCTGGCTTGTGCGCTCGAAATAGGGCT